>ODAI010092949.1_pt1 | contig 21707 bp, 14 predicted proteins | sample 1539321 | NCBI WGS metagenome assembly ODAI01 (sample SAMN02144231, study PRJEB22623) | gut metagenome | biome: sheep rumen | host: Ovis aries | place: New Zealand | reverse complement strand
GGATAGTCCCGATCAGCAGGGAGGCAAAAAGACCCTGAGCCATGGCTCCCAGCGCGTCGATTCCGTAGCGCCGTGCCGAGATCTCAATGTTTTTGCGGCGGAGAAAGCTCTCTTTGTTCTTATTTTCCATTTTCTTTTTGAATTCCTTTCTGAATTCGTCTAAGCAGATGTCAGTGTACGTTAACAACTTTCCTGACAGCTGTCTTGTCAGGTGTGCTGTCTGATTCATTATTCAGTCAGATCCCTGTTTTGTCAAGCTTAACAGATACTTATTCACTGTATTTTTACAGATACTATTTACAAATACAGTGCGGGACGCTTTCAGGATGGCCATACAGGCTATCCTGTTTTTTAAAGGCTGTTATTTAAAGTTTTAAAGCAGGAGAATAGTGTGAGACTATGTGACGCAGTGTTTGAACAATGCAGGAAAACAGTGTATTATAGAAATAGGTATATAATTGATTTAACAGTCGGTTTTCTGCTGTTTTCCGGCTTTTTCGGCTTTTCCGGCTTTTCCAGGGAGAATATCCGATGAAATAATTTCCTGGAATAATTTTCTGGAATAATTTTCTGGAATAATTCTGACGGAAACAGAAACATCCGACCGGATGACGTCGAACGGCATTTGTTGAGAAAAGAGAAAGGAGAGAAGCGCTGACAGCCTTCCCGCGGATCAGATCAGAATCCGGGAAGGGCCCTGGCCGGCGCAGTGAAAAAACTATGGCAATTCTGGTGACAGGCGGAGCTGGTTTTATCGGAAGCCACACTGTGGTGGAACTGCTCGATGCAGGTTATGATGTTGTGGTCGCGGATAATCTTTACAATTCGAAGGCGATGGTGATCGACCGCATAGAGAAAATCGCCGGCAGACGCCCCAGGTTTTATCAGCAGGATATCTGTGACAGAGCAGGGGTGGAAGCGATATTTGAAAAGGAAGAGATTGATGCCGTGATCCATTTCGCAGGCTACAAGGCCGTCGGCGAATCCACGCGTATGCCGATCGAATATTATCGCAACAATCTGGACTCCACACTGACTCTCTGTGATGTGATGAGAAATCACGGATGCAAAAAGATTGTCTTTTCTTCTTCCGCGACTGTTTACGGAGACCCTGCCTTTGTGCCGATCACGGAGGAGTGCCCCAAGGGCCTTACGACCAACCCTTACGGAGAGACCAAGTCTATGCAGGAGCGCATCCTGACCGATATCTGGCGCGCGGACAATGAGTGGCGCGTTATGCTTCTGCGTTATTTCAATCCGATCGGCGCGCACAAGAGCGGCCTGATCGGTGAGGACCCCAAAGGAATCCCCAATAACCTCCTGCCTTATGTGGCCCAGGTAGCCTCCGGCAAGCTGGAAAAGATCCATGTCTTCGGCAACGACTATGATACGCCCGACGGAACCGGCGTACGCGACTACATTCATGTCGTGGACCTGGCAAAGGGGCATGTCAAGGCCATCGAGGGCCTTGAGAGACTGGAGGGCGTGAATGTCTTCAACCTGGGTACCGGCACCGGCTACAGTGTTCTGGACATCATTAAGGCCTTCTCTGCTGCCTGCGGGAAAGAGCTTCCCTATGTCATCGATCCCCGCCGTCCCGGCGATATCGCGACCTGCTATTCGGATCCTTCCAGGGCAAGAGAGATCCTGGGGTGGACTGCCGAAAAAAATCTTCAGGATATGTGCGCCGACGCCTGGCGCTGGCAGTCACTTAATCCCGACGGATTTGTAGAGGATTAAGACGATACAGGCGCACAGAAATGCTCCGCATACTGTGAAAGAGCAAAACCGATAGGCTATCCGATTTCCGGATATGGGAATCGGATAGCTTTTTTAACTCATAGGTAATTACGATTTCCTATGAGTTAAAAACCCTCCGGGAGGATGCGCACTCGCGCGCAGGGAATTATGTCGCTGAGGCGACCGCGCTCGGCGCAAGAGTCTCGCAGGCGAGACTCTTTTTTATGACGCGGTCCGTGTAATGTGTTTTCCGCCTTGCGGCGGACACGGTCCGGCAGGGGGAGCCGGGGGATAGATGGCGGCGTGTATAATAACGGCGCGGCAGCCCCTGCCCTGTTAAGAACGGACTCGGTATTGAAAAGTACAGCCTTAGAATGTAAACTCTTTGTGGCTCTTTCTTTTCACAGTCGGTCTGCTTCGAATTTTTTTACATAATTTTTTCGTGCAAAAACCCCGGGTGAAACGGCGTTTGCCCATACCCGATGAGTATTTTGGAAGAGAAAGCGCAAGTTACTTTCACAGTTCCGAAGGGACTGTGAACAACCTGCTCTTTCAGCGGTCTTTCGGACCGCTTTGTTTTCTATTCATTTATGAACTGGAGGTCAAATGAAAAAGCTTAAAGCCAGAGCTTTCCTTGCCCTGAGGGGACTTATATTTCTGCTCGTTCTGGCGGCTGTGATCCTGTCTCTGGACAAGTCTCTGAAGCTGATTCAGGAGGACAATCTCTGCCCGCGTTACTACAAATATCCCAAAAACACATTCGATGTGACTTTCCTGGGGGCGTCTCTGGTGCTCTATGGGATTTATCCCATGGAGCTTTATGACAAATACGGCATAGCTGCCTATAACCTGAGCACGGGAAATCAGTCCCTGGAGGCCTCTTATTATCTGGCAAAAGAAGCGATTGAAAAGGATCATCCGTCCCTGATCGTTCTCGACTGCAGCCGCGCGCCGGAGGACGAGGAGACGATGGAGTCCCAGTACATTCACTATATCACCGATACCATGCCCTATCTCAACAGAAACAGGATCGATATGATCAGGAATCTTTCTGCCGAAGAGGATCTCAAGCCCCTCCTGTTTCCGCTGATCGCATTTCACAGCAGGTGGCAGGAGCTCACCTATGAAGACGCCCTGCCCCAGTCCAAGGAACTGGTCTACGGGGCGAAAGTCACCGGCAGAGTAGAAGAGTCCGTCGCTTATGATGAGCCGGAGATCCGGGAGAACCTTCTGCCGGATTCCTCGCGAAAATATATTGAAGAAATCATCGATCTGTGCCGGGAAAAGGACACAGAGATTTTGTTATTTACAATGCCTGTCATCGGAAAGAACAAGTTCTTCGGTCAGTCCGGATATAACCTCAGGGCGGGTGTGGCCGAGGAAGTTGCCGGAATAGCCCGGAAAAAAGGGGTCAATTATGTCAACTACCTGACTAACTGGAAGGAGATCGGATTTGACCTCGAAAGGGATGCCTACGACGGCGAGCATCTGAACCGTTGGGGAGCAGCCAAATTCACCGAGGCTGTCGGGAAATACATTAAAGACCACTACGATATCCCTGACCGCAGAGGGCAGAAGGGGGCTTATGCCATGATCCAGGATGACCTGGACAACTACCCTGTAAACAGAATGAGGGATTCCCTGCGCAGGTCGCTCTTCCTCAGGGATTATGCCGCCACATTAAAGAGTGACGCGAATACCGATCCTGTCGGGGACGCCCTTGTCCTTGTGACCATGAACGGTATGATCGACAGTGATATTTTCACGGAAGAGGACGGGGCCCTTTTGCAGGGAGCAGGCTTCAGTCAGAATCTGCACGACTGGAAGGGACACGCCTGGATCGGCGTGATCGACGGAGGCAGGGTCGTCTACGAGTCCCGGCCTAAAAAGGATGAAGATGCCGAACTGGAAAATGAGGATCCGGATGATAAAACAGAGGATTCGGATCATAAAGACGATAAAGAGGAAGAATTCATCGATTTCGCGGATTCTTATTCCGGCACTGCCGGAAAACTCAAGTACAGTGTAACAAGCGCGTATCCGGAAGAAGGAACCGGCAGGATCCGAAGCGCTGCATCGATTCTTGTGAACGGCCTCGAATATACCACGGAGGACAGAGGCCTGCATTTTGCAGTGTTCAGTAAATCCACCGGGGAGCTGCTTGACAGCTGCTGGCTCAATATTTACAGCCACGCGCTGAGCTGCCTGCACGATAACCATTGATGATTGAAACCGGGGTGCCCGGTGAGACTGTGTACGGCGGGGCCCCGGTCTTTGCGGCCGGCGGCCCCTGCGCGGCAGGCGGACTTTGCGCGGCAGGCGGCCATGAAGCTGCCCTGCCGGACCGGTATGGAGGATACAGATGGCATTTTTTTCCTGGCAGTTTATTGTTTTTCTGATCGTCTCGGTGACGGTCTATTATTTGATTCCCGGAAGATTTCAATGGATCGTCCTGCTGATTTCAAGCGGATGGTACTATCTGGTGGGCGGAGGCCTCCGGGCAGCTGTCTTTGTGGCGGTCACTGTTGTGACTACCTGGGGCGGCGCCTGTCTCATGGACAGAATCCCGCAGAGGGAAGAGAAAAAACTCCGCTCGGGAGAGGACGCGGGAGAGACGGGCAAGCTCTCCAGAGAGCAGAAAAAGGCACTGAAGGCCGTCGTGCAGAAAAAAAAGCGCAGGATCATGGTCTGCGTGCTTCTTCTGAATTTCGGAATCCTGGGAGTGGTCAAATACGGGGGCTTCGTCACCTCCAACCTGAACAGCATATTTGATCATTTCCGTCTGGGCATGCGGATTCCCGGAGCGGACTTCCTCCTGCCCCTCGGTATTTCTTTCTACACCTTCCAGTCCATGGGATACCTGATCGATGTATACAGGGGAAAGTACAGCGCTGAGAGGAATGTATTGAAGCTGGCTCTGTTCACTTCTTATTTTCCTTCTATTTTGCAGGGGCCCATCAACCGTCACGATGAGCTGGCGGGACAGCTCTACGCCCCCCACAAATTCAGCGGACGCCGGTTCCGGGAGGGAATCCTCCGCATGCTGTGGGGCTTTTTTAAAAAAATGATCATCGCCGAGCGGGCGGCGATCATTGTGAACGAGGTGTTCGGGGGCTTTGAACAGCATCGCTACGCCGGGTTTACCATTTTTGTGGCCGCCCTTCTGTATGGAGTTCAGCTTTACGCGGACTTCGCGGGCGGAATGGACATCGTCTTCGGCGCCTCCGAGCTGTTCGGAATCAGGCTCCGCGAGAACTTCCGCCAGCCCTATATGGCCCGCAGCATTTCCGAGTTCTGGCAGCGCTGGCATATCTCTCTGGGCGGATGGATGCGCGACTACGTCTTTTACCCGATCGCGCTCTCCAAGCCCTTCGCGAAAATGCAGAAGAACCTCAAGAAGAAGGTCAACCCCTATTTCGGCAAGGTATTTCCATCCTTCCTGGCCTCCTTCCTGGTTTTTATCCTGGTCGGTATCTGGCACGGGGCAAACTGGAAATACGTGATCTACGGTATCTACCACGCCACCTTTGTCTCAACGGAGACATTGTTCGAACAGCCATACGCCGCAATGAGGCGCATGTGCCGGATCCGCGAGAATGCCTCGGGATGGAAGCTTTTCCAGATGGTCCGCACCCTCTTCATCGTGTCGATCGGCAGATACTGTGACGTCGCCCCGGACGCGGGGACTGTGTTCCGTCTCCTGCGCGCCACTTTTTCGAAATTCAATCCGTGGATCTTTTTTGATAATTCCCTCTATGAGCTCGGTCTGGACGAAAAGAACTTCGGCCTTCTCATCCTCATGATCCTGCTGCTGGCGGCGGTCGATCTTGTCAACGAGCGGGGAAAGACCCTGAGGGGAGTCATAGCGGCTCAGCAGCTTCCCTTCCGCTGGGCGGTGTATCTTGCAGCGGTGTCAGCGATCCTGGTGTTCGGCATGTACGGACCCGGATTTGACATGGCGTCCTTTATTTACGCCCAGTTTTAACATTTGTGAGCATAGCTTTGATCATACCTGGTTGTGCCCCACAGTCTTACATATGAGTTTGTGAAAAGGAGGTCATGGACCAACTATGAAAAATTCAGTCATGTATATGCTGGAAGAAAACGCGGAGAGGTGCCCTGGAAAGACCGCGCTGGCGGATGAGCAGCGCAGGCTGACCTATCTGCAATATCTGGACATGAGCGTCGCTCTGGCTGAAGAGATCATTCATAATCCTCTGATGAACAGAGTCGATGCCGGAGAAGGGGATTTGGAAGACGCAGGGGCCGCAGGAGACGACAGCCGGGTACGCTGCCGCCCGATCGGCGTCTGGATCGACCGGAATATCCTTTCGATCGCGGCCTTTATGGGAATCGCCTACAGCGGCAATTTCTATGTTCCGCTGGATCCGGCTCTTCCTGCCGGGAGACTTTCGGTGATCCTCGATGAACTCCGTCCCCTGATGCTGCTGGACGCCCGCGAGACAGGAGGGGAACTCCCGGTGCAGATAGATGTGCCTGTGACAGATGTGCGGGAGTTTTTTGACAAGCGGATGGAAGAGGGGACGCAGGACCTCTCTGAAGTGCTGTCAGCCGCAAAAGCCCTGCGCTCCGGGATCATCGACACGGATCCCCTGTACGCGATCTTTACATCCGGATCCACCGGTGTCCCCAAAGGAGTTCTGGTTGCCCACAGGTCTGTCATTGATCTGACAGAGGCGTTTGCGGAAGCCTTTGGTTTTGAAGAAGATTCTGTTTTCGGCAACCAGGCCCCCTTTGACTTTGATGTCTCCGTAAAAGACATCTACAACGCGCTGCACTGCTGCGGCACGGTGGAGATCGTTCCCCACAGAATGTTTGTGATGCCCGCCATGCTGATGGAATATCTGGCTGTCCGGAGGATCAACACGATCATCTGGGCCGTGTCCGCTCTCCGCATCGTCTCGGATCTGAGGGCTCTCGACAAGATGGAAACCAGCGTGCCCGTCGCCCTTCGCCGCGTGATGTTCTCCGGGGAGGTGATGCCGGTCAAATGTGTCAACTACTGGATGAAATTTTTCCCGGACGCGGTCTTTGTCAACCTTTACGGACCGACTGAGATCACCTGCAACTGCACCTACCATGTCCTGGAAGGCGAATATGAACCTGACTCCATCCTTCCGATCGGCAGGGCTTTCCCCAATACCCGCGTTTTCCTGCTGGAGACCGGAGAGGACGGAAAGACTCTTCCTGACGCGCGGATCATCCCTTCCCGGGAGCACGATGTCCGGGGGGAAATCTGTGTGGAGGGAACAGGTGTCGCCCTGGGCTACTGGAACAATCCGGAGAGGACAGCTGAAAGCTTTACCGCGAAAAACGGTGAGCCCGCAACCCTCAATAAAATTTACAGAACGGGCGATCTGGGATATTATAATAGTAGAGGAATTCTGTGCTTTGCCGCGCGCGCGGACAACCAGATCAAACACATGGGACACAGGATCGAACTGGGCGAAATAGAGGCGGCTTTGAACGCGATCGGCTTCATCGATGTGGCCTGTTGTATTTATGATCAGAAAAGAGAGAAGATCGTCTGCTTCTATCAGGCGGAGAAGGACATGCGGAGGGAAATTATTGCGGCCCTGTCCGAAAAGCTGCCTAAATATATGAGACCCAACAAATATATTCAGGTGAAAACCATGCCTCTGAACGCCCACGCCAAAATCGACCGCAAACAGCTGCGGGAAATGATGTAAACCAATATAACAAGCAGAGATTGAGGAGATAAAACTATGGATGAAAACAGAGCGGAACTGATGGAAATTCTGGAAGAGACCAGGCCGGAGATCGATTTTGAAAAAGAGACAGCCCTGATCGATGATCAGCTGCTGGACTCCTTCGATATTATTTCCATCGTCAGTGAGATCAACGATGCTTTTGATATCAGCATCAATGTCAACGATCTTCTCCCGGAGAATTTTAATTCGGTAGACGCGATCCTGGCGCTGATCCAGAAGCTTCAGGAGGAATAATCTCAGCCTGGGCCGGCAGGCCCTGTTTCGACCGCCAAACTACCCTGCATCAGGTGTTGTCTTTGATCAGTTTGTTCTTGAGAAGCTCAAATTCCTCCCGGGACAACTCGCCCTTGTCGCGGAGTCTGGTCAGCTTTATGAGCTCATCGGCGACACTGACCCTGCTGCCGGTGCCGGATGTGCTGTGATCCCCGAAGATATCGGTCTCCACAAAGGCGGTGGATGCCTGCTGCTCTTTGTTTTTCCGGACATAGGGCATGACAGCCTGCATGGCCTCACGCATTTTTTTTGTGTCTCTGAGGAAATAGGTCACATTCAGAACCTCGCCGCTCCTGGTGGACAGCTGGACCAGTCCGTTGACCAGGCGGGCGGGGGCGGAGACAGAGCGGACATCGGTGATGTCTTCATAGGCATATTGCTTCCTTCCTATGCGGACACAGTCGTCCAGGAATACGGCATTGGGTGTTGTATATGTTCCTTCGATGACGATCTTCATAGCTTTCCTTTCCGGACCGCCCTGAACAGAGGGGGTCCGCGGTACAGCACTGTTTTTCAATACTGTATAGTATAGCACAGTGACTGTGATACAGTAATGCCATTTTTTCCAGTGGAGTAGATGATGGACAGACCAGTGATTGACAGATCCGGAAAGATGCTCACTTTACCGGATTCTATTTCAAAAGATGTGTTTCTGAGTTCTTTTTTGAAGGAATATATCCGGGTTTTCTTCATTGATCTGGAAAAGGATGACTTTTACATTCTTTATGAGAGGGAAGAGGATCCGGTTATCACGGAACTCGCCTCCAAGGCGGAAAGCTACTCGGAATTCAATCATATGACCAGCAGTGTGTTTCCGGATCCGGAATTCGCCTTCTGGCTGGAAGAGGCAGCGAGTCTCCCTCATGTATTTGAGACGCTCAAAACCAGGAATTTCTATAGTTTCGCCTTTCCCACCAGGGAGGAGAACCAGTGGATGAGTCTGGAGGTCCGCCTTCTGGAGAAAAGAGGGGACAGGCCTGTTTATGCCATGATCGGCCAGCCCGGACCGGAGCGTGAAAAAAGGGAGGAACCTGAGCACACACCGGAGGACGGAGTTTTAGCCCAGGTGGCCAGGGCCTACGAGGACACGCCCGAGAACCGCATGGCCTGGGAGTCCCGCTATCTGGAGGCCCTGAAACAGGACGCGGTGGGACTCTATGAGATCAATGTCACAAAGAACCTGGTCCTGTCCGGAAAATCAGTAAATCCCGACCTGTTCTATCTGAATCCCGGTGTCGACATCCCCGGTCCTCTGGATATTCATGCCAGGTACTGGCGGGAGAGGATCATCGAGGCGGGAGACAGAGAATATTTTGACTCGATCATGAACCGCGATTTCCTGCTCGACCGGTTTTCCGAGGGCAGGGGCGATTATGTTTTTTCCTATAAAGCCGTGGACCGCAGCGGAAGAGTCTACTACCTGAGGGAGAGCATTCTGCTGACAAAAGATGAGAAGTCCGGCGATGTGATCGGTGTGTTCGTCCTGCGTGACATCACAGACCAGAAACAGGTCGAGGAGGAGAGCGATCGCAGGAAGCGGATGATTTCGGCTCTTTCGAGCGATTACGCGATGGTATTCCTGGTCAGCCTGGACTCTGACAGCTATGAGATCTACCGCTGGAACGAAGAAGTGATGATGCGCTATTCCATGTGTTTTGTCCCTTCCTATGCGGAGACGATCGAGGCGTTCGTGGAAAAGGGTGTTTTCCGCCAGGACCGGGAAAGATTTGTGCATCTGCTGCAGCCTGACGAGCTTCGCAGGAATATGGAGGGAAAGGATGTCTATTCTTTCATCTTCAGAATAGAGAGGGGCGGAGGGGCGCTTTTCCAGCAGGCCAAGATTGTCAGGACCGGAAACACCGACATGCCGCTGAATGAATTCATCATCGGTTTCGCGGACAAGACGGAGGAAAAACGAAGCGAGGAACAGCATCGCAGTCTTCTTGAAAACGCTCTGGAGCGCGCGACGAACGCGGACCGGGCAAAAAGTATTTTTCTGACCAACATGTCTCATGATATCCGTACTCCGATGAACGCGATCCTGGGATTTACCCAGATCGCTCTGGGACATCTGGACGACAAAGACCGTGTGAAGGACTGTCTCTACAAGATTATTGATTCGGGGGACCATCTGATGAACCTGATCAATAATGTTCTGGATATGAGCAGAATTGAGAGCGGCCGTATGGAGCTTCACGAAGAGGACGCGGACCTTCATGATACGATTTCGTATGTACACAATGCCCTGCTTCCCCAGATCCGGGACAAGGAACAGTCCTTCCAGATCGTGATCGCTCCCGGGACAAGGATGAGATATCATTACGACCCTCTGCTGATGCGTCAGCTGCTTTTAAATCTCCTCAACAACTCGGTCAAATTCACCGGTACAGGCGGGAATATTATACTGGAGGTCGAGGAGGAGATGCCTGCTCCGGCAGGCTATGCGGCCCTGTCGATCATTGTGCGTGACAATGGAATCGGCATGAGCAGGGAATTTGTCAAACGCATTTTTGAGCCTTTTGAGCGGGAGTACACCAGCACGATGAGCCGTGTGCCGGGAAACGGACTGGGCATGGCGATCTGCAAGGGAATTGTGGAGACTTTGGGCGGCACCATCGATGTCCGCACTTCGCAGGGACAGGGCACGGAAATCATGATCCATCTTTTCCTGCATTTGTGCAGGGAGGAAGAGGGCCGTCCCGCCACTGAGATGAAGGCCTCCGAGGAGCTCAGTACCCCGGACAGAGGGCGGGGAAGCTTCTCTTCCTCCGGTGAGAAGGACAGGGTGAAGCCGTCCGCGGAGGAAGAAACAGAAGAGATGGATCCGGCCGCGGAAGGGGCACCGGAAAAGAATGACAGAGACCTCTCTGCCCGGGACCTTTTCGTGGAGCTCGATCCCCATGGAAAGAGGATCCTTGTGGTAGAGGACAACGAGCTCAACATGGAGATCGCCTGCGAGATACTGCAGGAGGCCGGTTTTGAGACCGACAGAGCCGTGAACGGCCGGGAGGCGGTCAGGAAAGTTGCGGTCTCGGACAAGGCGTATTACGACGCGATCCTGATGGATGTACAGATGCCTGTGATGGACGGCTACGAGGCGACCTCCAGGATCAGGGGAATGCAGGATCTCGACCATGCGGGCATACCCATCATCGCCATGACGGCGAATGTGTTCGAGGAAGACATGCGCAAGTGCCTTGAGGCCGGGATGGATGCCTTCATAGCCAAACCTGTCGATCTGGAGACGATCATCCGCACCCTCACCCCGGTCCTGCAGGCTCACGGCAGGATCAGGGCGCGGCAGAAGTGACAAGGCAGCCGGAGCGAATTAGTGCGCGGCTGGCGCGCAAAATGAGCGGATTCCGAACGGGTGCAGCACTGTCAGAGCGCGGAACGGGCCAAACGGCTTCCGGCTTTCATCATACGTGGTCTGTGCCGCACGGATGTTTGTGCCATACAAATTTTTGTGTCACTCAGCTATGGATAAAGAAGCATTAAAAAAGAAAAGGGTTTAACATGAAAAACTTTGCGAAAAAATGGAAAAATCTGCTGATGATCCCTCTTCTGTGCGCAGTCCTGGCACTGGCCTCAGGCTGCGGAGGCAATAGTGCGGGAAAAGTAGAGCAGATCCCGGTGGTCGAGGAAACCGGAAGCGAAGAGCAGTCCTCCGAAAACGTGGAGGCGGAAAATCCGGATGAATCATCCGGCGAGCAGTCTTTTGACTCTGAGGAAGGTGAGGAGACCGGATGGGAGGACGGCAATGATAATGCCGGCAATGAAAGCTACGGGGATGACACTTATTCCGACGGCTCAGACAGCGAACAAAACGGATGGGATGAGTCCGACGGGAACGGGGATGCCGCGGAAGAAGACAGCTACTCCGAAGACAGCTATATCGAAGGCGGGGACAGCTACACCGAGGACAGCGGCTATCAGGACAATGACGCCTCCGGGACGGATAACGGGAACGAATACCAGGAGGAGTATGAGGGGAGCGACGGCGAGATACAAGAGAACGGCGTCTATACCACCAAGGAAGATGTCGCCCTCTATATTCACACCTATGGAAAGCTCCCGGCCAACTTCATTACAAAAAAGCAGGCCAGATCCATGGGATGGTCAGGCGGATCTCTCGAAAATTACGCCCCCGGAATGTGCATAGGCGGCGATCGTTTCGGCAATTATGAGGGCACCCTTCCCAGGGGCAATTATCATGAATGCGATATCAACACGCTCGGCAAAAAGAAGAGAGGAGCGGAACGCCTGATTTACTCAGATGACGGCAGGATCTATTACACAGACGACCACTACGAGACATTTACCCTGTTGTACGAGAAAAACTGAGCGGAGACCGGAACGGCCGGATTGGCATCAGGACCCTTTACAGCCCGTGATCTTTTTGCGGAGGCCCTGACGGGAGATGCCGACATCGTTTTTTGAGAGGTTTTTATGGAAGAATATTATGTGGATTTTTCCGGAGTGACGGACAAAAAGTCATTGCACAAGCGCCTGAAAGAGTCCCTTCCCCTGCCGGAATGGTATGGAGATAACCTGGATGCGCTCTTTGACGCACTGACAGATCTGGATGAGATCTGTATTTATTTCAGAAACTGGGAGGAGGCGGAAGAGAGTATTTCCTCCTATTTTGACAGCTTCAAAAAAGTTGTCGCCGACGCGCAGATGGAGGCAGAGGGCCTGTTCTGCTTCTTTGAAAAGAGCGGAGAGGAAGACGGATTCCCGGAAGAATCCGACGGGGAAGAGTTCACCGGCGGCCGGGAGGAGGACGGATTCCCGGAAGAATCCGATGAGGAAGAATCCGACGGGGAAGAGTTTCTCATTGACCGGGAGGACTGATCTCCGGAGATTCCGATGAGGAAGAATCCGGCGGGGAAGACCACTCTGACAGAAACAGCCGGCCTTAAATACGGGAAAGAGAACCGGAGAGGGAGATATGGATAAGGAGAAGAGAACTTTAATCATAACAGATATACATGGCTGCTATGACGAATGCAGGGCTCTTCTGGAGAAAATGTCTTTCGATGAAGAGACCGACACTCTGATCAATCTGGGAGACACTGTTGACAGAGGGCCAAAAATTTACGAGACTTTTGAGTATCTTCGGGGTCTGAAAGAGAGAATGGGAGACAGATGCATTCTGATCAGAGGCAATCACGAACAGATGATGCTCGATGCCGCCGCAAACGGAGGCGCTGACAGAAATCTGTGGTATTACAACAGCGGGGAAAAAACTGTTTACGCTTTTCTCCATCAAAAGCACAAATTCCAGGAATATCTCGACTGGTACCTCGACATGCCCTACTATTATGTGACGGACAAGTACAGCTGCGTCCATGCGTCACTCAAGGATCCGGATCCCGCACAGAACCAGGTTGATACCCTCATCTGGGGACGGGACACGGACTACGAGGGCAGGCTGGTCATGACGGGGCACACACCTTACCGGGCGCCCCTCTATTTTCTTGGAAAGCAATACGGAATGATCCAGGAGGACGTATGGACCATTCTGCCGGAGACGGGCATGATCGCGCTGGATACAGGCTGTGTCTACGGCAACAGGCTCACCGGAATGATCATACGGGAGAACGACACATTTTTGGTGTGTTCAGTTGCATCAGGTGTGAAAAAATGATATGATGCCCCATGCAAAAAGAGGCTGAGTGTTATATGGAGTGGTACGATGTCATCTAGTATAAACAAAGAGAACAAAAGCGGAAAAGCGCATGAGAAGCACTCTCCTGAAAAAAAGCACAAGATGAAATCTTCTCTGAAAAAAAACCTGAACGCATTGGGGGCAGTACTCACGCTTGTGCAGGCGATCACCGCGGCCCTGTTCATTTATCTCATGAACGGGACGGGCATGATTCCCTGGAAATATGTCCTGATGACTTTCGGAGGACTGGCGGCGCTGGTCCTGATCGCTGTTCTGCTGGTCAGTATCCGCAATCAGACAACAAGAATCATCGCGGTCGCCCTCAGTATACTTGCCATTTCCGTGCAGCTGGTCGGAAGCAGTTACCTCTACAGAACTATGAATCTGCTGCAGAATTCCGAGAGCTCCTACAAGACGGATACACTGGACATTGTCGTGCGCAGCGATGATCCGGCCGAGACGATCACGGATGTTGCCGAATACTCCTTCGGTCTGGTGGACGATCTCACCGAAGAAGAGAAGACAGCCCTTGTCCAGAGCCTCACCCGCAAGACCGGGAAAAAAGTGGAATATAAAGAGTATGCCACCGCGTCGGAAGTGGTCAAAGCGCTGGATGACGGCGAGGTGGATGTCGTGGTCTACCGGGAGGCTTACGCGCCCATTCTCGAGGAGGTGATGGAGTCCTTCTCGACCGGAACCAGGGTAATCGACAAGCATGAGATCCGCACGGAGATGGCTTATGAATATGTTGAGCCCGGGGAGCCCTTTAATGTTCTCATCAGCGGTATAGATGTCAAGGGAGACATTTCCCAGGCCAGCCGAAGCGACGTCAATATCATTGTCACGATCAATCCCAAGACCAAAAAGATTATCATGACCAGTACTCCCCGCGATTTCTATGTGGAGATTCCAGGAGTCACAAACGGAGAGCGCGACAAACTGACCCATGCCGGAATCTACGGCGAAGACGCCTCGATCAGGACCCTGGAGGCCCTGTACGGAATTGATATCACCAATTATGTCCGCGTCAATTTCACGACTCTGATCGATATCGTGGACGCAATCGACGGAGTGGATGTCTGGTCCGATTATGAATTTGAATGCTTCACAGACCACGAGGTCTATATCAACAAGGGGATGAACCACCTCAACGGGCGGGAAGCCCTTGCCTTCTGCCGCGAGAGGTACAGCTTCCCTGACGGAGATAACCAGAGAGGCAGAGACCAGGAGGCTGTTCTCAAGGCCATCATCGAAAAGGTCATGTCACCGGCGCTGATCGTGAATGCCAGTGCCCTGATCGAGAGCATGCAGGGATCTTTCCAGACTGACATTCCCCAGTCCAAGATCGCGGAGCTGATCAACCAGCAGCTGTCAGAAGGTACAGACTGGCTGATTCTGCGTCAGGCGGCGGCGAGCGGAGAGAGCGGCATGAAGAACACCTACTCGGCCGGTATGGCCTCCGTGACGGAACCGGATATGTATAGTGTTAAAAAGAATGCCGCCCGTATCATGAGCATCCTGAATGAGAGACCTCAGCCGGATGATTAATAGGTACAGTCATTCATAACAGCCTTTTAAAAACAAAAGCGCCCGGGAAAAGATCCCGGGCGTTTTCTGCATCTTTTTTTAAATTTCTCATTTCCATCACACGGGATTCGCGGGAGGATCATGAAGGCAGCTGCGCCGCTCTGCTCACTGTGTGCGCATAGGGCTCAGTACAGGTCTTCTTCTGCGGTGTCCGCCGATAAATGTAAATTCGAAGCGGTACACCAGGACGTAGGTGAAGAAGAAAAATCCAAACGCGATCGCCACATCAGAGAAAGAATGTTGCTTAATGAACATGGTCGACAGAGTGATCAGAAGTCCCAGTATGGTGGCTGCCGTTCTCCAGAAGGCGCGGGTTCCGGCGGAATAGAGCTTTCCGGCATCTGTCCTCCAATCCCACTCCCACATGGATCCGACGACCGCCAGGCTGTTGAACACATGAATACTCGGAGTCAGGTTGGTAGGTGTATCTGTCATATACAGGCCTCCGATCATTCTGGTGAAAACATTGTCCACGGGCATTGTTTCAGGCCTCAGCAGATGAATGTTCGGAAAGACGATTGAAACACCGATGAAGACGGTCATTCCGATCACCAGGACTGTGCATAATTTGTGGTAGGCCTCTTCGTTGACCATCAGGAGGAAGAGGATCGCACAGGTCACGTAAGGGAACCAGAGCAGATAGGGGATGATGAAGACCGGCACAAAGGGGATCACATCATCGACAGCTGTGTGGATCACAGTGTAGTGAAGCCTGTTCCAATGTTCGATCAGCATGAAAGAGATCATATAGGCGATCATATAGCAGAACATGGGAGTCAGCACCCTGATCTTGTCGGCGGGAAGAAATCCGATTCCCGGCAGACGAAATCCTGTATTCGGCTTTTTCATCTTTTTCTCTCTTTTATTATATGCAGTAAATCTGTGTTTCATCATAGGCAATTTATCCATCATCTTAAAAAACGATAACAGTGACTGACCTCTTTGAAGCGAAAGTCTATTGCTTTGAAACGAAAGTTCATTGTTTCGAAACGAAAGTCCGGGGCCGTATACACACTGACCGGGGCTTCTGTTTCATATAAAGGGATGTTACCCCTTAAAAACTTGGTTGGCAAGTGAATTTTGCAATAATTAATAATTTTTTAACGTATCTTCACGGATTTTATGATATTTACAAAGTCTCAGCAGGCCCGGGATGGGCGAAAAATAAGGGATGTCCATACATAAAATAAGGAAAAAAAGAAGAAAAACACAAAGAATTGAGTTTTTTCTACTTGCTAAAAAGAAGGGTTCTTGTTATATTCAACATTGTGGCTGTTCAAGTGCCTTGTTTTTGGAGTGATCCCCGGGCAGGGACAGCCGGAATCCGTTCCCGAAAGGTCTGTGAAACAGCTCTGAACAAGAGCCGCACGGCATGGTCAGGATAATTCTGTTCCTGCTTTTTTATAAATTTATAAAATAACATTTATAAAAGAAAAGAATATGGACTGCAGGAAGGAACATAGATGATATATTTACACATGCGTCAGGAGGAAGTAAATGTATTCGATTGAAGAAGTAAGAAAAGTCGATCCGGAAATCGCGTCAGCGATCGAAGAGGAAGTGGAGCGCCAGAATGATCACATCGAACTGATCGCTTCCGAGAACTGGACAAGCAAGGCTGTCATGGCCGCGATGGGAAGCCCTCTCACCAACAAGTATGCCGAGGGTTATTCCGGCAAGCGCTATTATGGCGGATGCCAGGTGATCGATGTCGTGGAGACAATCGCGATCGAGCGTGCCAAGAAGCTTTTCGGCTGTACTTACGCCAATGTTCAGCCTCACTCCGGCGCGTCGGCAAACCTCGCCGTTGAGTTCGCCATCCTGAAACCCGGCGACACTCTGATGGGAATGAACCTCAATCAGGGCGGACACCTCACACACGGAAGCCCTGCAAATATCTCAGGAACATATTACAATATCGTTCCTTATGGAGTGAATGAAAACGGCTATATCGATTACGACGAGCTCAAGCGGATTGCGATTGAGACTAAGCCCAGGATGATCATTGCCGGCGCTTCCGCTTATTGCAGAACCATTGATTTCAAAAAGTTCCGCGAGGCAGCTGATGCCTGCGGCGCAGTGCTGATGGCGGATATTGCCCATATCGCGGGTCTCGTTGTGGCTGGTCTTCATCCGAGCCCCTTCCCCTATGCCGATGTTGTCACCACTACCACGCACAAGACTCTGCGCGGTCCCAGAGGCGGCATGATCCTGGCGATGGAAGAGACTGCAAAGAAATACAATTTCAATAAGTGTGTGTTCCCCGGAACACAGGGCGGCCCTCTTGAGCATGTGATCGCAGCCAAGGCAGTATGCTTTAAGGAAGCTCTGGATCCTTCCTTCAAGGCTTACCAGGAGCAGGTCATCAGGAACGCCGCAGCTCTCTGCGCAGGACTGCAGAAGAGGGATGTGGAGATCGTTTCCGGCGGCACAGACAATCACCTGATGCTGGTGGATCTCACCAAGGAAGACCTGACCGGCAAGGAAGTCGAGAAACTGCTCGACGAGGCACACATCACTGCCAACAAGAATACCATCCCCAATGAGCAGCGCTCCCCCTTCGTGACCAGCGGAATCCGTCTGGGAACTCCTGCGGCTACCACCCGCGGCCTGGTCGAGGAGGATATGGACAAGGTTGCAGAGGCAATCGCTCTGGTCATCAAGAAGAAAGAGGAAGGTATTGCGCCCGCAAGAGTGATCATCGCTTCCATCACAGAGAAGTATCCCCTGAAGTGATTATTGATACCGGACTGACTTTTTGATTATTCGAAAACTGCAGGAATGAACGGCGGCATCGCGAGAGCGGTGCCGCTTTTTTTATGACACGGGCCGGCCGGGGGTAGAGGGCGGCAGGGCCTGTGGTTTCTGCCTCGGGACAGGCTTGCTGCGGGTTTCGATTGAATTGTACTAAATTTTCTAAAAAAAGAGAAAATTTAATCTAAAAACAAAAAATAGATTGACAAATACCTGCTTTCTGGCTATAATAATCACATAAAGTACTTCAAGAAAAGGTGACGAGAAGTTCACCGATTATTCTTCTAAATCAGTTTGCTGAATATCTGCAGAGAAAGATTTGGATGAATGAATAGTCTCAAAGGACTGTTCACAAGGGAACTGCTTCAAAGAGCGGTTCTGCAGGATTTTTAACAGGCAGCTGAAGCTGCAGGTTATCCCACATTTATTCCGGATCTCCTGACAGAGACAGACAATCGATTGAGAAGAGAAAGGAAGGTACATACGCCACCGGAAGCAATTAAACAATTCTTTCAACAGTTACAATTGAATATTTTCCGCAATTGAGTACATAATGAGAAGTGATGAATCACAGCTTCGGATATTTTGAAGGATCAAGTCACAGATCATTGAATGCACCGGACGAATAAAAACCCGACATAATCGGAATCGGAAACCGGAAAAGTGCAGGATGGGAACAAGGATGGAACAGTCCTTTTTCGGATCATCGCACTGATCAGACAGTAGAGGAAGAGGTTGAGAGGTAAGTTTCGAAAGGAAGACGTTCAGGAAATCTGGATTTAGATTTGGAGAAAGCACTAATTGTGCAGCAGGATCTGAGCGGACATCACAGTACAATCAGTACAAAAGTGAAGAGGAAAGAGAGCGGAGAGCCAGACAAAAGGAGGAAAGTCCATTGGATGGTGTTTTCTGAGGAAGAGTGTTCGTCGTAGTAAGACCGTTGGAAAAGACGGCAGATGAATACTCTTCCTTGTTTTGTGCCCTGATGAACTGTATGCCCTCCTTCCTGCTCTTTTGCCGGGCGCGAAACATCTGTTTCTTACAATGCCTTCTGCCGGGAGTTCCCCATGGCGGGACCCGGAGCAGCCTGCCTCACAATAAAAAACGGAAGCAGCCGGTGGCCGCCTCCGTTTGGGAAAACCTTATGACCACTGCCGGAAGGCAGTTTTTTTTGTCTCATAGGAAATTGCGAATTCCGCTTTTATCTTCTGCGGAAAAGGCGTTTTTATCTTCTGCGGAAAAGGCGGCGGAACAGGCTGCGGTCTTTCCCGGTCTGAAGATGTGCCGGGGCTTCTTTGCCGGACAGGCCGCTGCCGCCGGCTTCTGTATCGGGAACGCAGCCAATGGAGGCATTGTCGCTCTCAATTTCGGGAGCCAGTTCCATGGCAGTCCTCTCGGCGGAAATACGGTCGGGTTCTGAGACGGATGTGCCATCGGCAGCGCCCGGTATCTCTCCCGCCTGCTTTTTGAGCATGTTTTTCTGGGCGGTAGCCAGCATCAGCTTGATGCGGTTGAGCTGGTTGACCTCGCTGGCGCCTGGATCATAGTCGATCGCGGCGATGTTGGCGAGGGGATATTCCCTGCGGATCGCTTTGATGACGCCCTTGCCGACCACGTGGTTGGGCAGGCAGCCGAAGGGCTGGATGCAGACGATGTTCTCAACTCCGTCCTTGATCAGCTCGATCATCTCTCCGGTCAGGAACCAGCCCTCGCCGGTCTCATTTCCGATGGAGACAATCGGCTCGGCGTACTCGACCAGCTTGTAGATGCTGGCGGGGGCGTCGAAGTGCACGCTCTTTTCATAAGCCCTGTAGATGGGCTGCAGGGCAGCCTCGATCGCGCGGATTCCCAGAGTGCTCTTCCGGGCTGTCTTTTTGCTGGTCCCAAGGTGTTCAGCCTTGTAAATCTGGTTGTAGAAGCAGTAGAGCATGAAGCCCATCAGATCGGGAACAGTGGCCTCCGCTCCCTCCTGTTCCAGGAGGTCGACCAGATAGTTGTTGGCAGCCGGAGCATATTTGACCAGGATCTCACCCACGATACCGACGCGGGGGCGGCGCTCTTCCCTGATCGGGATGGCGTCAAAGTCCCTGATCATCCGGATAGCCAGGCGCTGGACCTTGGGGAGATTCAGACCGCTGGTCTTTGTCAGGAAATCCGTGCAGATCAGCAGCCATTTCTGGTGCTTGGCCTCGACCATTCCCTTCTTGAGCTCATAGGGGCGCATGCGGTAGACACAGCGCATCATGACATCGCCCAGAACAATGGCGTAGGCGGCGCGGGTAATGATCTTGAGATTCAGCTTGAAGCCGGGATTCTCCTCGAGTCCGGACATGTTGACGGAGACGACGGGAATCTGGCTCATACCCGCCTTGCTGAGTGCACGGCGGATAAAACCGACATAGTTGGAGGCGCGGCAGCCTCCGCCTGTCTGGGTCATGAGGACGGCTGTCCTGTCCAGGTCGTATTTTCCTGAATCCAGAGCCTCCATGATCTGACCGACCACGAAGAGGGAAGGATAGCAGGCGTCGTTGTTGACATATTTGAGGCCGAAGTCAACCGCCCTCCGGTTGTCATTGGGCAGGATCACAAGATTGTAGCCGCAGGCGCGGATGGCCGGCTCCAGCAGATCAAAGTGGATCGGTGACATCTGCGGGCAGAGGATCGTGTAGTTTTTGCGCATCTCCACAGTAAAGGGCACTTTTTTGATGGCTGTCGAGCGGATATTGCGCTTTGTGTTCTTTTCATCGCGGATCCGGATGGCCGCGATCAGGGAGCGCACGCGTATGCGGGCACTGCCGAGATTGTTGACTTCGTCGATCTTGAGGCAGGTGTAGATCTTGTCGGAACCCGCCAGGATATCGTTGACCTGATCTGTAGTCACAGCGTCGATGCCGCAGCCGAAGGAGTTGAGCTGGATCATCTCCAGGTCGTCGCGCAGACGCACATAGTTGGCGGCCGCGTAGAGGCGGGAGTGGTACATCCACTGGTCCAGGACAGTGATGGGACGGTCCGGGGTGGACAGGTGGGAGATGGAGTCCTCCGAGAGCACCGCGATCCCGTAGGAGGTGATCATCTCCGGGATTCCGTGGTTGATCTCCGGATCGATGTGGTAGGGGCGTCCTGCCAGGACGATTCCCTTCACATGGTTGTCCTCCATGAACTTGAGGACTTCTTCACCCTTTTTGCGGATATCGATACGGGACTGCTCCAGCTCTTCCCAGCCCGCGATGCAGGCTGCGCGGATCTCCTCCGCGGGAATCTCTTCGCCGAACTCTCTTTCCATGGCCTCGGTGATGGTTCTGACGCTTGTAAAGGCCATGAAAGGATTGCGGAATTTCACCTTGCCGTCTGTGATCTCCTCCACGTTGTTGCGGATATTCTCCGGATAGGAGGTGACGATCGGGCAGTTGTAGTGGTTGTCCGAGGAGGCAAACTCCGAGCGTTCATAGAAGAGAGAGGGATAGAAAATAAAATCCACACCCTTCTCGATGAGCCACATGACGTGCCCGTGGGCTATCTTGGCCGGGTAGCAGGCGGATTCGCTGGGGATGGACTCAATACCCATCTCATAGATCCTGTGGGTCGAGAGAGGGGAGAGAACCACCCGGTAGCCAAGCTTTGTGAAGAAAGTGGCCCAGAAGGGATAATCCTCGTACATGTTGAGGACACGGGGGATACCGACAGTACCCCGGGGCGCCTGGTCTTTGGGAAGCGGGCGGTAGCCGAAGATTCTGCCGAGCTTGTATTTGTAGAGGTTGGGCATGTTGTTCTGCGCCGCCTCTTTGCCGAGACCCCGCTCACAGCGATTGCCCGAGATGAAGAGACGCTCCCGGGCAGGCTCATGATGTCCGCGGGTCTTGTCGGGACGGGAGGAGGACTTATGGGCGGCAGGCGATTCGACGCCGAGTGCCTTTGCTGCCTTTCCCGCT
>ODAI014798873.1_pt1 | contig 21711 bp, 15 predicted proteins | sample 1539321 | NCBI WGS metagenome assembly ODAI01 (sample SAMN02144231, study PRJEB22623) | gut metagenome | biome: sheep rumen | host: Ovis aries | place: New Zealand | reverse complement strand
ATGCGCTGAGAGGCGTATTCCGTGACGAGCGACGAGATGATGCAAGTGAAGAGAATCATCATCACCACACCGTTGAGCATGTCTCCGTCGACCAGATACTTGCCGTCGCCGATAGACAGCTTGAGTCCCACCATGACGATGGCGATAGAACCGGCGGCGTGGGCCGAGGTAAGTCCGAACATCATGTGTCCGTGGGTGAGCGGCAACCGGAGTCCGAAACTGCCGAGATAGCCGGCAACCATCTTGCCCACCGTTCCGATAATCACGATGATGGCCATCACATAGGCCGTGTGCCAGCTGTCGAACAAAGCCCCGATGTTGATGAGCATTCCTACGCCAATCAGGAAATAAGGTATGAAGAGCGCGTTACCGATGAATTCCAGCCGGTTCATGAGCGGCGAAACGCGCGGGATGTAGCGGTTGAGCGTCAGTCCAGAGAAGAATGCACCCAGCACGCCCTCCAGTCCGATGAACGATGTGATGGCCGCGCTGAGGAACATCACCGCCATCACAAAGGCAAACTGCGTCACGGCATCGCTGTGGCGCTGCAGGAACCAGCGGGTTACCCGCGGCAGTATATAGATGGTGCCTGCCAGATAGAGAACCAGTTTCAGGAGCGGAAACAGAAAGGATGTCAGCGGCGAAGGCTTGCTTCCTGCCGTTTCAGCATGTACGGCACTGACGATGAACGACAGCGAAACCAGCGCCATGGTCAGGGCAATCATCGAGGCTCCCACGGAAAGCGTGACCGAGCGATGGCGCTGCAGACCGTATTTCGTGATGATGGGGTAGGCTATCAGCGTGTTCGACGACATGATGCAGCAGAGCAGCAGGGTGGTCTGACGCGAGTAGTGGAGCAGGTGGATGCCGGCGTAATAGACCATGATGAAGGGGACAAAGAACGTGAGCAGTCCGAAAATCGTCATTTTCCCGAGGTGCTTCTTGGTGCCCTCCATGTCCATTTCAAGTCCGGCAAGGAACATGATGAAATAGAGACCCACCTGTCCGAAGATTTCGAACGAGGCATCGCGCTGCAGTATGTTCAGTCCGTATTGTCCCACCAGCACGCCTGCCAGCACCATTCCGATGATGTGCGGAATGCGCAGCTTGGCCATAATCATCGGTGCAAACAGGATGATGCTGAGCACGATGAAGAAGATCCACGTGGGATCGGTGATGGGAAAATAGGTGCCGAGATCGAACATTGCCATGTACTTGACTTCTCTATTTGGGTGCAAAGGTAGTTATTTTTTTCTATATTTGTTTTGCATTTATTTTATATTTGTGTAATTTTGCACCCAAATTTATTGAAAATCAAATAAAAAGAAAGATGAAAGTTGCAATTGTAGGTGCTAGTGGTGCCGTGGGACAGGAGTTCCTGCGCATCCTTGACGAGAGAAATTTCCCGATGGACGAGTTGGTGCTGTTTGGCAGCGAGCGTTCTGCCGGCCGTAAATACACCTTCAGGGGAAAGGAGATTGAAGTTAAACTGCTTCAGCACAACGACGATTTCAAGGATGTGGACATCGCGTTCACATCGGCAGGTGCAGGCACCAGCAAGGAGTTTGCCACCGATATCACCAAGTTCGGCGCCGTGATGATTGACAACTCGAGTGCTTTCCGCATGGACGACGATGTGCCCCTGGTGGTTCCCGAATGCACTGCAGCCGATGCGCTCAACCGTCCGCGTGGCATCATTGCAAACCCCAACTGCACCACCATCATGATGGTCGTCGTGCTGCAGCCGTTAGAGCAGCTGAGCCACATCAAGCGCATCCATGTCTCCTCCTACCAGAGTGCCAGCGGTGCCGGTGCCGCCGCCATGGCCGAGCTGCAGCAGCAGTACAAGGAGATGGTGGAAGACGGTGAGGTGAAGACCATCAAGAAGTTCCCCCATCAGTTAGCTTACAACGTGATTCCGCAGATTGACGTGTTCCAGCCCAACGGCTACACGAAGGAAGAGATGAAGATGTACAACGAGACGCAGAAGATTATGCACACCGATGCCAAGTGCTCGGCCATGTGTGTGCGTGTGTCGTCGCTTCGTTCCCATTCCGAGAGCGTGTGGATAGAGACCGAGCGTCCCATCAGTGTGGAGGAGGCTCAGCAGGCCATTGCCGCTGCTCCCGGTTGTACGCTGGTAGATGACCCCTCGACGCTGACTTACCCCATGCCTCTGGATACTGCCGGCAAGGACGATGTCTTCGTAGGCCGTGTGCGCAAGGACCTGAGCGACGAGAACGGACTGACCTTCTGGCTCTCTGGCGACCAGATTCGCAAGGGTGCTGCCCTCAATGCCGTACAGATTGGCGAATACCTGATTAAGGTGGGTAACGTCAAATAGACCGTATGATACGGACGATGCCTGTCACGTCGGCGACATCAATTACGTTGTCGCCGTTCGTGTCGGCAGCCTTGGCATCGAAGTGGTCGGCAGTACCTTTAAGCAGATAGTTCACGGTACATACCACGTCTGACACATCCACCTTGCCGTCGCCGTTGACATCGCCAAGGAGCGTCTGCTGGCCAATATATGTCAGCTTTGTGCTGGCCCATATATCAATATATCCCACGGCACCGTCGTAGGGACGGTTCTTGCTGACTACGGCATAGATTTGCTGTGTCTTGGGCAGGGAAAAGGTAGTGCTGCCCGTGGGCATCCATTCGCTCCAGAGCGTCAGCGGCTCCAGTTTTTGCGTCTCTATATTTTCGGACAGCAGGTAGATGTAGCGATGCGAACCGTCCGGGTCGGCTCCGAAGAGGGCATAATGGCTGGCCGGCTGCTGAAACTCCTCTGTGGAGGCAGGCTGTTCGGCATCCAACAGCCATCCTATTCTTAGTTTTTCGCCGTCTTGTTCCACCGTCATAGTCCAGTCCATGGGGTATGACTTCCCGTTACGCACCATGAAGCGGTCGGCATGGCATTTGAGCGACTGCCCATGGTCGGCCATGCTGGCTGTGAAGCTGATTTCGTCGGTGCCACCCTCGAAGGGGCTGGCGGTCATGGTCCACTGGCCTTCGAACTGCTGTAGGGAAGGCTGAGCCTGTAGGGCGGTGATGAAGGTGGCTAATATTGAGACGGCTAAGATTCTAACGTGTTTCATTGTCTGTTTGTATGCGATGAGATTGTCTGTTTGTATGTGATTAGAAGGTACACCCGATGGCTGCCGTCAGCAGCGTATGGCTGGTGCCTCGGCTATAGGGGTATGTCTCGGTAGCCTTCCTATAGTCGGCACTTATTCTGGCATGGGTTTTCAGTGCTGTGCCGGGGAAGCGGAACGCATATTTGATGCTGGCTCCCACACGGTATTGGGCGGCTGTTAAGTATTGATATTCGCGGTAGAGAAAGGCATCCATCGTGGCCGGAAGGCTTTGCTTGCTGCTGGGAGGAATGTCGGTGAAATCCTCAAAGGGATAGCCGTTGCCTTTCTGGTAGCCTGCACGCAGCATGCACGACAGTACGCCCTTCGTCAGGCAGATGTTGCGCGTGGCAGCAAGGGCTACCTGATGGGTGGTGATGCGCTGGTGGCGATAGAACGGGTAGAGATAAGCCACCTGTTTGCGCGCTGTCATCTGGTAGTCGGCACAGACCTCCCAGGTGGGCAGCTCGCCGCGGATGCCCCATTGGGCAGTGGCTGTCAGGCGCAGGTCGTCCCATTGCTTGTCGCCGGTCTCCACGGGGTCGTAGTATTCGTAGTAGGTGGCCTCGTTGCTGCCGGACATGGCGCGGTAGGTGTTGGCGTGGGCCGCCAGCTTTTCGTTCGCGTAGGAGACGTCAAGGCAAAACCTTGACGCACAGTGAGGGGCAGCGGGCGTTGACGCACCGTGAGGGGTGAAGGTGAGGCGGCCTTGCAGGGCGGTGACGTGACGCTTGTGGCCGGAGTATGTGATGGTATAGGGCGACTGCCTGCCGTAATAGCCGTCGCCACGGCTGTGGGTGATGGCTGCGAACAAGGCCAGTGTGGACAGCGGACGCACCTCAGCCTGCAGCGAGACGGCATGGCTGTCTTCGAACAAGGGCATCTCACGCGACTTGTCGGTGTAGCCCTCGTTGCCCACCTGTTCGACAATGCCCATGAATGCGCCGTAGTCGATGAGCGACTTATACACCTTTTCGCTCTTGCCATAGACCCCGAAGCTGAGGCTCTCCGTAGAGCGGTGGTAGGTATAGTTAGCCCCCAAGCAGAGCCATGCCGTCAGCGGAGCATAGACACCTGCCGAGGCCTCCAGCTCCATGAGCTTGTTTCTGTGGCGCAGGTCTTTGTATTTGGCATAGTTGGCTGCCGTATAGTCTAACCGCGCACCGATGCCGATGCCCTTGTACACATCCACTCCTACGGCACCCGTCAGCCGGTAGGTGTCGCGGTGCTTGCGCCCCGGATTGGAGAGCGAGTCTTCTACGATGTCGAACGGTTTTCGCGTAGGATGGATGAATGCCGAGCCCGTCATGTCGCGCCCTGTATAGTTGTTGTAACTGATGCCGCCGAAGACCACCGTCCGACGGCTCAGCCGGTAGAAGGCTTCGACGTTGGCATCAAACAGCAGTGTGTTGGGCGATTCATAGTAGTCGGTCAGTCCGCCGTTGCCCTTGGTGAGCGACAGTTCTGCCTGTGCAATGCTTGCTGCCGAGAACCGTGTGAGTGCAGCAGCATTGGCATGCGTCAGCCAAGGGTCCGCTTGCTTCACCTGCCGATAGTCGCGCAGCAGCAGCGAGTCCTGGGCCGTGGCATTGGCAATGGGCCATGCCAGCATACCGAACAAGAGCACCTTGCCATGACGTGGCATAAGGTGACGGAGCGTGGTGGCTATTTTCTGAGTGAGCATTGCTGTCGTTCGTGGAAATCGTTGGTCGAATTGTTCGTGTCACTATAAATAAGGTGTGCCCCCTGGCTCATGGACGCTTCTGCATCGATGCCGCAGGGGTCGGCATTGCCGTTGTCGTAAACCAGTCGCCCCTCGTTCTCGGGCAGTGCCTCGGTGGCCGCCTTGTCGATGTTGCGATAGAGCGAGTGGCCGTGGAAATTGGTCAGCCATACATAGCCCGCATCGATGTCGGCCGTCAGCCGCTTCACGCTGCTGGTGGCATAGGCACTGCTGTAAACCTCGATGGCATCAAGAATCCACTCGTTGGGCACCTTCACGCAGGCATTCACCTGACTGACGGCGTTGCCTGTGTACCAGAGGTTCTCCGTGTTGTTGGCATAGTCGCGCGGCGCGATGTCCTTGGTCTGGAAAAGCACCATTGCCGGCGACGACACGCTGAAGGGCCAGGCGTTGCCCAAGCCAAAGACGACGGCCTTCAGGTAGTGGCTGGAGGGTATGAGGTCAGAGGGGGTGGGGTAGTAGCTGGTGTTCACGTATCCGCTCTCCGGGTCGTACATGCAGTAGTAGTCGCTGTTGGCATAGTTCACCGACTGGCTGACTGTCTGTGTGTTGTCGATGGCTCCGTGGATATTGACCACCACCTGCTGGTAGGGCGCGATGTCGAGCGTCTGGGGAAAATACCAGATGCCGTTCCACACGGGTATGAATCCCTCGGCCTCATAGACCAGTTTTCCGTCGTCGTCATAGTTTCTGTTGGTGGCCTGTGCGTTGGCCGGTGTCACGGCCCCTAAGCACAGGTTGCTGAGCGACAGTGGCTGACTGCTGTTGTTGTAGAGTATGACGCACTTGTCGTATTGAAACTGTGTGGTGCCGTCGTCTTTCATGCAGCCGCCGCTATACAGCTCCTTGATGATAATCTGGCTGGTACGTGCCGTCTTGATGCGGATGCTGGTCATGGTGGTCTGTCCGCTGCTGATGGTGATTTGTCCGCTCGTGCCGTTGAATACGTAGGCATAGCCCATGCCTGTCTCGCTTTGCCGCTTTGAGGCACTGGCCTCGTAGATGCCGGGCGTCACGGTGAAGAGCGCCATGCCCTGGTTGTCGGTGACGGCGGTGAAGATGCTGTTGGTAGAAGTGTTGCGCAGCGTCACCTCAAAGCCGGCCAGCCGGTCGCTGCCGACATCGGCCAGACTGATGACCACCTGGCCTGTTGACCCACCTTCCTTGCTGTGGTCGAAGATGTCGTCGCTGCACGAGGCCAGCAGCGGTAAAAGGGCGAAAAGGTAAACAGGGAGGATGGTTGTCATCCATCTTGTCGCCCATCGGATATGGCTATCATTCTTTCTTTTCATGATGTTGTTTTGCTATGATGATTTGACAAATAATCACTTTACTTACAGTTTCAGTTTCAGCGCCAGTCCGTAGTAGAAACTGGGGATATAGCTGCTGGCGAATAGCGACGTGTCGAGTCCGGTCTGCGAGGAGTGTACCGTCTTCATGTTGCTGAAGAAGTTGTTGGCGTAGAACGAGATGCTCACATGGTTGCCAATCTCCTTGGTCACGCTGAAGTTGGCCGAATAGTAGCTGCTCAGCCGTTCGGCGTTCATGGCGTAGGCATAGTTGCTCTTCTGCACCAGTTTCGACAGGTCGTTGTACAGCGTGGGGTCGTTGTCCTTAGCCCACAGGAACCGCTTGGCAAAGGGTATCAGCTCGCCGGGGTTCTGCCATGTCGAGTAGTATTCCGGGTAGAGCGCCACGTAGCTGTTCTCGCTGCCGTCGTAGGGCGTGCCGGTGAAGTCGCCCTTGTCGGCCAGCATGGTGCCTCGTGCCGCACCGTCCAGTTCGCAGAGCGGTCGGCGGTAGTTGTAGAACGAGCACTCAATGCGTAGCGACACGATGAGCCGTATCTTGGGGATGTGCGTGGTGATGGTGGTGTTCAGGCTCAGTTGCTTCGATACCGCCCCGTTGCTCACCGATGCCGTGGCCAGACTGCCGGCCGATGTGGTGTTGCTGCCCCGGTAGTAGCCCACATACTGATAGGGCTGCCCGTCGCTCATGGTGGCGTTCGACAGGGGAATGTCGGCAAAGAGCACATCGTCTATACCTTTATAATAATAGTAGTTGCCGTCCAACCGTATGCTGGTGCGCAGGGGCTTGATGGGCTTGAAGTCGATGGTCCACTCCAGTCCGTAGCGGTCGGTGGGCGACGCATTGACATACTTCGTGTTGGTCAGGTAGGTGCGGCGCGTGGTACCGTCGAGGGCTACGGGGGCTGCGGTGCCGTCGGCCGAACCGACGGTCACGGTGCCGGTGGCGCGGTCGATGCTGTAGGTACGGTCGGCAGCGGGTATGGCAATGCCTTCGAGTGCTGCTGGCGACGTGTACTGATAGGCAAACGGGCTATAGACATGGGTGGCCATATAGGGGTTGAACGTGCGGTGGTGGAATGCCGACAGGGCGATGCGTGTGCCCTTGACGGTGAGTTCGATGCCGACGTCTGTCTGGTTGGTGTACTGCCATTTCAGGTCGGGGTTGTACAGTGCTGTCGAGGGATGCGTGTAGTAGGCATAGTGCGACGTGTTGTCGGTGGTGCTCGGCGAACTGAACACCAGCACGTCGCGATAAGCCGGACTGGGGTATAACACCTGGAACGAAGGCAGCTTGACGCTCTTGCCCCATCCGGCATGGATGCTCAAGTCGCTCACCCATCGTGTGCGGCGGTTCTGCCAGAAGATGTAACGGCTGTTGAAGCGCGGCGACAGGCTGCTCACCGTGCCATAGTCGGAATTGCTGATCAGCGTGATGTCGTCGCGCAGGCCGGCCGTCAGCTCGAAGGTCGATCGCTTGCCAGTGGGAATGCTCAGCTTCTCCTCTGCGTACAGTGCCACGTTGTTCATCGCCGGCAGCTCGTCGTAGCGGTATTCGCGCCAGGTGGGCGTATAGCGCATGTCCTCGTAGTACGTGCCGCGCCCGCCGTTGCTGCTGCCCGTCCATTCGGCACCCACCATCAGCCGGTTCAGCACCCGTCCGAAGCGGTGCGACCAGTCGCCCTTCAGTCGCAGGGCATAGTTGAGCGGTTTCGAGTCGCGATAGCTGCGCACATGCCAATAGCCCGTGGGACTCAGTATGATGTCGGCCAGCGGATTGGCATCGTAGGTGCTCGACATGTTGTAGCCCTCCTCCGTGGCGTGAATATAGGGCTGCGTCGATGCGCTGCTGCTGTGCTGGTAGTTCTCCGTGCGCTGGTCGGCATACGACAGCGAGCCACGCAGCTGCAGGTTGGTAATCCACCGCTTGTTCAGCAGCCAGTTCAGGTCGAAGTGGGCCCGCAGGGCGTTGTCGCGCGTCTTCACATAGTCGCCCAGCTCCTCGTCAGGGTCTGCTTCCGAGCTGTATCCGCCGATGTTGCCCGTCACGCCGGCGTTCAGCGTCAGTGGCATGCTGTTGCGCATGAAGACGTTCATGTAGTTCACCGTCAGAATGTTTCGCTGGTAGGCCGTGTAGGGCGATGCCGAGTTGGAAAACGAGTTGGCATGCTCGAACGACGTGTTCAGCACACCATGCCGGTGGCCCAGGTCGAAGCCCTTGTTGACGGCTATCTGCCGCGTATGCTGGTTGATTTTTCCTTCGATGATGAATGGCGACTTGCCCTTGCGTGTGTTTACCTTGACGATGCCGTTCGACAGGTCGCCGTACTCCACCGAGGGGATGCCCGTCACCACCTCTACCGACTCGATGTTCGACGTGCTGATGGTGCGTGTCGAGGCACCCGCCGTCTCGTCGGCAGCGGCATTGTTGCTCAGTCGCATGCCGTCTATTTCGACCGCCGTGCCGAACGACGCGTTGCCCTTCTCCTGCGTGCCGCTGCGCAGTGCCATGCGGTTGTCGTTCATCAGCGTGGGGTTGACCGTCTTGCCGCCGGGCAGCAGGGTGGCTATGTCGCCTACGTTCACGATCTGCTGCTGGTCCAATGCCGTGCGGTCGATGGTGAAGCTGGTGGTCGCCTCGTCGGTCTTGCGCTTGGCGGTGATGGTCACCTCGTCCAGCTTCAGACTCTCCTGCTTCAAGGCGATAGTCATACGGGGTATGTCCTTCGTCACGTTGACGGTCATGGTGCGGGTGGCATAGCCCAGACACTGGACGTTCAGCGTGGCCTTGCCCGTAGGCATGTCCTTCACGCTGAAGCGCCCCTCGCCGTCGGTGATGGCCCAGTGGCCGTTCTCCTTGAACAGCACCGAGGCAAACTCGATGGGGCGGCGGCTGCTCTCGTCTATCACGCGGCCCGCCACGCTGACGCCTTGTGCCAGTGCGCCCATGACGACCGTCAGCAGGAGCATGAGTATGGATGTTCTCTTGTGCATGTACGATTTCGTTTCGTTTAGAGAGTGCAAAATTACGAAAAAAAGCTGAACCCTGCAATACCTACTTTTAGGTATAGGCGCAAAAAATGCCGAAAAAGTATTTGATATTCCTTTTTTTCTTCGTAACTTTGCGACCGACTTAACATTAAACGACATGAAGATGAAACGAATACTCTTTATCCTTTTCTTCGCCTTGACGACCCTGATGGCTTTGCACGCTCAGGCACCCACCGCCCTGTGGGGCAAGGCCGTCGAGACCGCCAAGTTCACGGCAGGCAGCGACCTCTGCCTGGGTACCGACGGCAGCCTCTATGTCGTCGGCAATGCCAACACCCGCACCGAGGAGGAATACATCCGGCTGGGTGCCGACAACCTTGCGCCCGGCAGCCTCTATCGCGGCACAAACATCAACGCCAGCGTGGGAGCTATCTATCTTTCCAAGCTGTCGCGCGACGGACAGCCCCTGTGGACGGTCTATACCCGCGATGCCGACGCCATGAGCAACAGCCTCTTCGTGCAGCCTACCGCCGACGGTGTGGTAGCCTTCGTCGGTTTGCGGCACGTCGAGAAAGGAGCCACGCACAGCCCCTACTTCACTGATGCCAAGGGCCGGCAGGTGAGCCTGGAGTGGATCCTGGAGGCCGACGACAGTCCCCGCTACTATATGACGGTGGTGCTGAAGGTGAGCCACGATGGCGAGATACAATGGCTGCGCAAGGTGGTGGCCGACCATGCCCCGCAGCCCGCCGCCACCAGTTCGACGGCCAAGAAGGTCACGGCGCAGGGCATCTGGCCGAACGCCTTCACGCAGGATGCCGCAGGCCATCTCTATTTAGGCTGCCGACAGACCACCGAGCTGACCCTGCAGCGCAGCGACGGCTCGACAGCTCGCATAGCCCCCCGCCATGTAGAGGGGTGGGACGGCACCTCGACGGCTGGCGACCTGACGGTTATCAAGCTCGACCGCGAGGGCTATTACATGAACAGCCTGCAGACCGAGGGTGATGTCTCGCTGGTGAATCTGAGCACGATGACCCACCATCAGGGGCGGCTCTACATTGCAGGATATATCGTGCCGACAGCCGAAAAGCGCCAGGTGACGATAGGCGGACAAACGATGACCCTTGCCAACGACTATGCCACACCCTTCGTGGCCAGCGTGAAATGCAGTGACCTTGCCGCCGAATGGGCACAGGCATACACCGCCCAGAAGAGCGGCTTTACGCTACAGACCCCATGGCTGATGGCTGCCAACGGCCATCTGTGGTGGGCAGGAATGGGCTCGCTCAGCCTGACCACCAAGAGCGGCAAGACGCTGGAAATCGGCGAGAACATGAACCGCGTGGCCACCCTGCTGCAGTTTGACCTGAACAACGGCGACCTGCTCGACGGCTATCTGAAGCCACTCTTCCAGACGGGCTATTTCGCATTGATGACCGACGAGGCCGGCAGCATCTATGCCGCAGGCTATGCCGGTGTGCTGTCGTCGAGCAGCAATCCCAACAAGCGTGTCACCGCCGGTGGTCTGTATATCGATCGGTTCAACCCTGCCGACCTCACGGCGCCTGTCAGCGCTTGGGACGACATGATACAGAACGCAGGTGCCGGCACCACGATGGCCTGCGACCGCCAGGGACGGCTGTTCACCCTGACGCGCTCGCAGTCGAACGACAATGCCTTGACGGGAGGCTCGCTGAAGGTGGCGCAGACGGGTACAAGCTTTGCGGCCAACATCTGTGCCTTCCAGCTGCCGGTGCGCCCGATGCCCCTGGCGGGCGATGCCAATGGCGACGGCATCGTCAGTCTGCACGACATTCTGGCCATTGCCGACTCTATGCAGGGCAAGGCTCCGGCAACATTCGACGCCCAGGCTGCCGACGTGAACGGCGACGGCCGGGTGGATGTGTCGGACATCGTGAGGCTGGTGGCAAACTAATTGTTTTCGACCTGAGTCGGCTCCCCGGCGATGTTATGATATCATCAAGGTGGGGAAATGTTAAAAAACGAGGGCCAGATAAAAAATAATCAAAGTAAGGTTTTCAGATATGAAAACATTTTCATATCTTTGCCAACGAAATGCTACAACGACATGAGCAGTCGCAGAGAAAAGCGCAAGCCGCAAGCCACCATCAACCGCCAGCTGGAGCAGCCGGAGGTGGTGCCGACAGAGAAGGACGACAACTTGATACAGCTGGGAAAGTTCTTTTATTCGCTCGCGGGCATGACCTACGCGGGCATCGTACTCACTGTACTCATCGACTATGACGATTATAAGGTAAGAACACTTGCTTACGGATCGCTGGCAACGGTACTGCTCGCTGTCTTGGCATGGATATTAGTTAAACGTGGGAATATTAAAAAGTAAAGATATGGCAGAATATTTTTTCCTGGCAGTTAGTGCGGTTGCGGCAGTGGGTATCGTGATTGCATACATTGGCTATCGACGTGACAAAGCAAGCGTGGCATGAAACGAAAAGCCCGCTTAGCACGATGATGCAAGCGTGCGCGATGCCCGTAAGGCCGACGGCAGGCTTCTCAAGTGATTTAGCTTCAGGATTACAGGTTGCTGTCATTCCGTAGCATCTCAATAAATCATTGGATTATTAAAAGAACGCTGCGAGCCGCCAGTCAGAGAAGATAGGCGGCTCGCTTCTTTGGTTGCTCATGGGTAACCTATCCCGATTCGCCTCAGCAAGAGTTGGCACAAAAAAATTTTTTTTCTGTTTTTGCTGCCACTCTGCCACCAGCACCGCAGAAGCCCTTTGTACAAAGGGGAAGCAGAGGTGGTGGCAGATGGTGGGAGAGTGGCAGCAAAGCCCCACCCCCAACCCCTCCCCGAAAGGGAGGGGAGTGGCTGCGCGCAGTGAGTGTGCTGCCAGGCAGGGAGATGCCGTTTTCTACGCTGGAAAACACCGTTTTCTATGCAAGAAAACGATGTTTTCGCAGTGGTGAACGCGTTTGGTGAATCGTTTGATGTCGCTACCAAATCGTTTGATGTCACTACCAAATCGTTTGATGTCACTACCAAATCGTTTGATGTCGCTACCAAATCGTTTGATGTCACTACCGATTCCTGCTGTCACCCCCTGCGCGCAGCCGCTCCCCTCCCTTTCGGGGAGGGGTTGGTGGTGGGGCTTTGCTGCCACTCCCCCTGCGCGCAGCCGCTCCCCTCCCTTTCGGGGAGGGGTTGGGGGTGGGGCTGTTGGAACTTTGCTGCCACCTCCCACCTTGCTGCCACCACCGGGATGTACTTGAAACACAGAGGCTTCGGAGGATTGGTGGCAGAGTGGCAGCAATTTCCGTAAAAAAATTTTTTTTCATGCGATGGAATATTATGCATGCACGGCAACACCGTTGGACTTCCGGAAATTATCTTGATAAAAGAGTCAGGCCAAGAGGATCGCTCCCCTTGGCCTGACGTGTGTTACGTTTATGTTTTTTTGTGAGATAGGTATCGTTGCTTACTTCAGCGACCACGCCTTGCGCAGGTGGAAGTCGGCGGTGGAGTTGTTGGTGTCCATATAGACAATCTTTGCGCCGTTCTTGATAGAGGCAGCAGCGTCGATGCCGCTGGCATCCTGCGTGCCCTCTACAGCCTGGTCGTAGTTGTACACCAGTTTGCCGGCATTGTCGGCAATGGCCTCGGTAGCCTGCTTGTTCACGTTGCGATAGGCCGAGTACTGCTTGTTCGAGTTGTACAGGCCATAGCCGGCATCAAGGTCGCTGGAGATGCGCTTCTTGCTGTCGGCCACCATCGTGGTGCGGTAGGTCTCGACGGCATCAATCACCCAAGCCTTGGGAATCTTCACGCAGTAGTTGGCTGCCGTCTCCTTGCCACCGTCATAGTAGCAGTTGGCTGCGTCTTTGCAGTAGGCGGCGAAATCGACACCCTCGGGAATCTGGAACAGTACCAGCGTGGGGCACATCACGCTGACGGCCCAAGCGTTGCCCAGTCCGAAGACGGCAGCCTTCCAGTAGTTAGTGGCGGGAATGCCGGCAGCGGGCTGGGGATAGGCGTTAGCGTTGTTATACCCGCTCTCGGGGTCGTACATGGCCTGCACAGTGGAAGCCGACAGGTCGAAGGCCTCGGGGGCAAGCTGCGTGTGGTCGATGGCGCCGTTGATGGCTAACACCATGTCGGAGTAGGGGGCTATGCTGACGGTGTTGGGGTTGTACCAGATGCCGTATATCATGGGAATCCAGTCTTCGTTCTCATACACCAGCTTGCCGTTGTCGTCGTAGTTGCCGTTGTTGCCGTGGGCATTGCCCGGGGGCACGGTGCCGATGGCCAGGTTCTTCATCATGGCCGGCACGCCGCTGTTGTTATAGACTATCATGCCCTTGCACCAGCTGTACGACTTGTTGGCAGTGGTTTTGAAGCCACCGCCTACGTTGATTTCCTTGATGATGAGGCTCGGCTCTTCTGCCACGGGCTCTACGGCTCCGTTGCCCGGGGTGGGGTTACTCTCGTTGGTACACGATGCGAGGCCTGCAATCATGGCTGCGGCCAGCATCAAATAATTCATTTTCTTCATTGGTCTAATGTTTTTTGATGTTATTAAAATAATTAATGTACGTGTCCTGCTTTTATTTAAACGCTGCAAAATTACTGAATTTTTCTTGACAGTGCAATACCTACTAATGATGAAATTTGTAAAAAATGCATATTCAGGCATTGTCGTTCGTAAAAAACTTCGTATCTTTGTAGCTCGAAATGAAACCATTACACAAAATCAAGATGATGAAGAAATTATTTGTTACAAGTGTTCTCTTGCTGACTGCCACCGTCATGCTGCACGCACAGCCGTTGCCGCAGGATCCCTCCGTGCGGACAGGCAAGCTGAAAAACGGCATGACCTACTACATTCGCCACAATGCCAAGGAGGCCGGGCTGGCCGACTTCTATATTGCGCAGCGCGTGGGCAGCATCCTGGAGGAGCCTCGCCAGCGTGGTCTGGCCCACTTCTTGGAGCACATGGCGTTCAACGGCACGAAGCATTTCCCCGGCAAGGGAAAGAAACTGGGTATCGTGCCCTGGTGCGAGACCATCGGCGTGAAGTTCGGCGTCAACCTCAATGCCTACACCAGCATCGACCAGACAGTATATAACATCTCTAGCGTGCCCCTGAAGCGCGAGGGCATTGCCGACTCGTGTCTGCTCATCCTGCACGACTGGAGCCACTATCTGCTGCTGGAGGACAAGGAGATAGACAAGGAGCGCGGCGTCATCCACGAAGAGTGGCGCACACGGCGTGCCGGACGTGCCGTGCAGCGGCTCATGGAGCAAGCAGCCCCCAAGATATATAAAGGTACGAAGTATGAGGACTGCATGCCCATCGGTTCGATGGACATCGTTGACCACTTCCCCTATCAGGACCTGCGCGACTACTACCAGAAGTGGTATCGCCCCGACCTGCAGGCCATCATCGTGGTGGGCGACGTGGATGTGGATAAGATGGAGCGGAAAATCAAGAAGCTCTTCTCTGGAATCCCCATGCCCAAAAATGCCGCCAAGCGCGAATACTATCCTGTCAACGACAACGACACCATGATCATTGACATCGAGCGCGACAAGGAACAGCCCATCGTGCTGTGCCATCTCTACCAGAAGCGCGACGCCACGCCCGACGACCGGAAGAACGACGTGAAGTACCTGCGCGGCGACTATATCGACGGACTCATCAGCACCATGCTCAACGACCGTCTGTCTGAGTTGCGCCAACAGGCCCAGCCGCCCTTCCAGAGCGCTACGGCGCGTGCCTCCAACTTCTTCGTCAGTCGTACGAAGGAGGCTTTCTCGCTGTCCGTCAGCTGTAAGGAGCATGACATCCTTGGCGGACTGATTGCTGCCGTGGGTGCGGCAGAGCGGGCGCGCCAGCACGGTTTCACCGAGGCTGAGCTGCAGCGCGCCAAGAGCCAGAAGCTGAACCACGACGAGCGGAAATTCCGCGAGCGCAACGACCGCCGCAACTCAAAGCTGGTGGGCGAGTGCGTGCGCCACTTCCTGAGTTGCGAACCGCTGCTGTCGGCCGACGACCAGGTGGCCATGACGCGCCGCTTCGACCGTGAGGTGACGCTGGCCGAGGTGAATGCTGCCGTCAAGGAGCTGATTACCGACAAGAACCAGGTGGTGGTGGTATATGCGCCCGACAAGGCGGACCTCGTCCTGCCCACTGAGCAGCAGATAGAGGGTGTCGTGCTGGCTGCCCAGCAGTTGCAGTATGCGCCCTACGAGGAGAAGCAGATAGACAGCCAGCTCATGACCGTGCTGCCCACGCCGGGCACCATTGTCAGCGAGCGGCCCTATAAGCACGGATTCACGGAGATGACACTCTCCAACGGCATGAAGGTTTATGCCAAGAAGACTGACTTCGCAGCCGATGCCGTGTCGGTGACCATGCGTGGCGAGGGCGGCACGTCGCTCTATCCTGACAGCGACATCCCCAACTTCTCGCTCATCAACAGTGCCATCACCGATGCCGGTGTGGCCACGTTTGATGCCGTCACGCTGCGCCGCATGCTGGCAGGCAAGTCGGTACGGGTGTCGCCGGCGGTAGGCTCGCGCACGCAGAGCATCGGGGGCGGTGTGTCGGTAAAAGATATGCCGACGCTCTTCCAGCTCATGCACCTATACTTTACGCAGCCACGCCGCGACACGGTGGCCTTCCAGGGACTGATGAACCGCACACGGGCCTTCCTGACCAACCGCAATGCGTCGCCCAAGGTAGATTATAACGACTCCATCCGCGCCATCGTCTATGGTCATCATCCGCGCATGGCTCCCGTGGTGCAGGAGACACTCGACCGCGTCAGCTACGACCGCATCCTGCAGATCTACCGTGAGCGTTTCAGCGATGCTGCTAACTTCAAGACGGTCATCATCGGCAACTACGACCCGCAGCAGCTGCGCCAGCTGTTGTGCCAGTATATGGCCACGCTGCCCGCCACCAACAAGCACGAGCAGACCAACTGGGCGAACGTGCCGAAGATGGTCAGCGGCGACTTTGCCACCGTGTTCCGCAAGAAGATGGCCACCCCGCTGGCCAACGTCGGCATCTTCTATTCTGCCGATATGGACTTCACGGCCAAGGCCGACCTGGAGCTCGACTTCCTCACCCGTGCGCTGAAGATTGCCTATACCGACTCCGTGCGCGAAGAGAAGGGCGGCACATACGGGGTCAGCGTCAGCTTCAGCTTCGACAAGGAGGAGAAGCCCAACGCCACCGTCAGCATCACCTACAATGCCGACCCCTCGCGCTACGACGAGCTGAACCCCATCATCTACCAGCAGCTGAAGTATATTGCCGAGAAGGGACCTGCCGAGTCGTCGATGCAGAAAATCAAGGAGTATCTGCTGAAGCAGTACGACCAGAACGCCATCACCAACGACTACTGGAACTACATCATCTGGCACGAGCTGGACGACGACACCGACTTCGACGTCAACTATAAGAAGATGGTCGCTGAGGTCACTGCCGCCGACGTGCAGCGCATGGCCCGGCGGCTGCTCGATGCCAAGCAGCGCATTGAGGTGACCATGCTCTCGGAATAAAACAGCAAGGTGCCCTTTTTGTTGGCGCCAATCAAAAATTAATCCCGAAATGCTTTGGCGTTTCGGGATTTATGCGTACTTTTCAGCGGAGTTTTCCTGCTACGGCCATGGCGGCTCTTCCGTGAGGGAAGGGCTGCCATATTTAGCTCCATTTACTTGATTTACATAGCCGCGGACTACGTATGTAGGTGTCCTTCACGATTGCGGTTTTCCGCTTAACGTTCATAAGGGGTTCCAATAAAACGAAATGCCTATCTTTCAAAAGCAACTTTCCACAAGCCGTCGTCGGGCAACGGGGCTTCTACGATGACAGGCTGATTCGACACGGGGTGGATAAACTCCACACGGCGCGCCAGGAGCGAGATGCTGCCGTCGGGGTTGCTGCGGGGGGCACCATACTTCAGGTCGCCCTTGATAGGATAGCCGGCGGCAGACAGCTGACAGCGTATCTGGTGGTGGCGGCCTGTGAGCAAATTCACCTCCAACAGCCGGTAATTGTCGGAACGGCCTATGACGCGGTAGTTCAGTATGGCCTTCTTCGAGCGGGGCTTCTCCTGAGCGTAGGCATAGCTCTTGTTCTGCTGTTCGTTGCGCACCAGCCAGTGGGTCAGCGTGTGCCACTCGCCATCGTCTGCTTCGCTGCCCATGTCTTTGGCTTTCACGATAGCCCAGTAGGTCTTGTGTACCTCGCCCTCAGCGAACATCCTGTTCAGACGGCTGAGGGCCTTCGAGGTGCGTGCAAACACCACAAGGCCGCTGACAGGGCGGTCCAGACGGTGGACTACCCCAAGGAATACTGCGCCGGGCTTATGGTATTTCTCCTTGAGATAGTCTTTCACCATTTCAGAGAGGGGGCGGTCGCCGGTCTTGTCGCCCTGCACGATCTCCCCACTCTGTTTGCTGACGATGATGATATGGTTGTCCTCGTAGATGACTTTCATGACTATGAATGTCGGACAAGCATTACATGTTCATGCCGCCATCGACCTGAATCACCTGACCGGAGACATAGCTGGACATGTCGCTGGCAAGGAACGTGGCCACATTGGCAATATCCTCTACCTGACCGCCACGGCGAAGGGGAATCTTCTTCTTCCACTCCTCGCGGACAGCATCGGGCAACTGGGCCGTCATGGCTGTCTCGATGAAACCAGGGGCGATGGCGTTGGCACGGATGCCCTTCGGACCCATCTCCTGGGCTATCGACTTGGCCAGTGCTATCAGACCGGCCTTCGAGGCGGCATAGTTGGCCTGGCCGGCATTGCCGTGGACGCCCACTACCGATGCCATATTGATGATGCTGCCGCCACGCTGGCGCATCATGACAGGCACACAGGCATGGATGAAGTTGAACGCCGACTTCAGATTGACAGCAATCACGGCATCCCACTGCTGCTCGGTCATGCGCAGCATCAGGCCGTCTTTCGTAATACCGGCATTGTTCACCAGTATGTCAATACTTCCAAACTCTTCCTTCACCTGCTTCACCACCTCTTCCGTCTGGGCAAAGTCGGCCGCATTCGACGCATAGCTCTTGGCCTTCACCCCCAGGGCGGCTATCTCCTGCTCGGTCTCTTGGTTCACCTCCAGGTCGGTAAATGCAATGTTGGCGCCTTCAGAGGCGAATTTCAGCGCGATAGCTTTTCCGATACCGCGTGCAGCACCGGTTATCAGTGCCGTCTTACCTTGTAATAATCCCATAATTTGTTCTGTTATAATTTGTTCTGTTGTTTTGTAATGTGTTCTACTATATTATTAATGTGTTTGTCTTAATTTTAATTTTTTTATTTTCTCAATTTCTCCGCTTTCCCAGTGCGCTGTACACAATCTTCGCCACCTGCGGCTTGGTGGCCTCTGCCGTCATGCCGTGCGCGATGCGCCCATATATATAAGGTACCTCAAGCCCCTTGATGCAATAGTGGGTGATGTCGGCCACCAGATCGACATTGTCGATGTCGAACTCGCCGTTCTCCTTACCCTCGCGGAACACCTTGCGGAACAGCTCTATCTCAGCATCGTCGAAATTCTTGCGCACCTTCTCCACCATCCAGATGTTGCGGAAGAACTCGGCCCGCAGGTTGCCATTGCGTACCACCGTCTCGCGAATCATGCTCAGATGCATGTATATCAGTTCGATAATCTTTTCCTGAGGGGGTATGCGCTTTGCGGCCACCTCGTCCAGCTGGTCTGACAGGCGTTCCAGTTCGCACTCAATCACCGCATAGTAGATGTCTTCCTTCGACTTGAAGTAAGTGTACAGCGTACGCCTGCCCTTGCCCGAGGCAAGCGCAATGTCGTTCATCGTCGTATTCTCAAGCCCGTTCTTGGCAAACAGCTGGCGGGCTACATCTACCAGTTTTTGTCGTGTTTTTGATATTGACATCGTCTGTCTCTCCCAAATTTACGTTTTGCACATTCTAAATGTCGTGTGCAAAATTAGGAAATACTTCTGAAACTGCCAAACTTTTCTCCCTGAAAAAGTGGCAAAAGGTGGCAAAATACCTTTTTTTAGCGATTTTTCTTCAAAACATTTGCACAATTCAAAAAATAGTCGTACCTTTGCACCCGCAAAACGAGATACAACATCGCGGAGTGGAGCAGTTGGTAGCTCGCCAGGCTCATAACCTGGAGGTCGCACGTTCGAATCCTGCCTCCGCAACACCGGCCGGGTAACAAGCTAACGGATAGCAAGTTGCCCGGTTATTATTTTTATTACAAGAAAAGCAATGAAAGCAAGCAGACCACTTATAGCCCATCTGGCCATGTTCGGAGCCTGTGCCGGCTGGGGCCTCATGGCTCCCGTCGGCAAGGAGGCGATGACCCACGGTTTCGACGGCATCACGATGGTGACGTTCCGCGTAGCCGGGGCATGCCTGCTGTTCTGGCTGGCATCGCTGTTTGCCAAGAAGGAACAGGTACCCCTGCGCGACAAGATACAGTTCTTCGGGGCTGCCGTCTTCGGCCTGGTATGTAACCAGTGCTGCTACACCATTGGACTGTCGCTGACGTCGCCCATCAACGCCTCCATCGTCACCACGTCCATGCCCATCTTCGCCATGCTGCTGGCCGCCCTCATCCTGAAGGAGCCTATCACCGGTAAGAAAGCCCTTGGCGTACTCATGGGCTGTAGCGGGGCACTCATCCTCATACTCACCTCGGCGGCACACGCCAGCGACAAGGTGGGCGACATCCGCGGCGACCTGCTGGCACTGTTTGCACAGTTCTCGTTTGCCCTCTACCTGTCGCTGTTCAATCCGCTTATCCGCCGCTACAACGTCTTCACCGTCAACAAATATATGTTCTCGTGGGCCACGGTCATGCTGCTGCCGTTCACCGTTTCGCATGTCAACGATGTCGTGTCGCGCCCCATGCCTGTGCAGACGTGGTGGGAGGTGGCCTACGTTGTCTGCATCGGTACCTTCTTCTGCTACATACTTACCATGGTAGGCCAGCGCACGCTGCGCCCCACGGTGGTGTCGGTCTATAACTACGTGCAGCCCATCGTGTCCGTAGCCGCCTCGCTGCTCATGGGCATCGGAGTGCTGAAAGCCACCCATGCGCTGGCTGTCATCCTCGTGTTCAGCGGTGTATGGCTGGTCACCAAGTCGAAGTCGCGGCGCGACATTTCTAATCCCGGTCGCCCGGAGTCTTCGACCAGAAATCGACAAGCCTGACATCGAATATCAGGTCGCTGAAGGCTGGTATGCTGCCGGCGACAGTGGTGCCGTAGCCCAGCTGGTAGGGGATGTACACGCGCCAGTGGTCCTGGCGGTGCATGTACTGCAGGGCGGTGCGGAATCCGCTGATGGTGCCACCCACATAGAACTTGGTAGGCCAGGCACGCATGGGGTCGAACTTGCCGTCTGCGCTGTCGTAGGTGCGGTTAAACTCCCAGCCGTTGGGATAGCTGGTCGATGGCAGCAGTTTGCCGACATAGTGTACCTCTACGGTGTCCGTATCGTACGGGGTGTTCTCGTCCTTGCTGGTGTCCACCCCCGGCTCGGCTATCTTCTCCACCACCACATAGTCGTAATATTGGTAAGGGTAGGGGGCCTCATTGGTCAGCTTGGTGGGCAGGTTGCAACTTGGCAGCAGCATCCAGCTCAAGCTGCCGCCGTCTATCTTTGCCTTGGTTTCGTTGAACAGGTTCACGAAGTAGGCATCGTTCTTCTGCGCCCAGTTGGGAAACTCTTCGGGCACTGCCTCGTCTTCCTCCTTGCACGATGTCAGGAGCAGCGCACCAACCATGAGGCAAGCGGGCAGTAGATGTGCTGCCCGCTTTACCTTATTATATATATATGCCATCAGCATGTGTGTATTACTAAGAAAAAACATCGTATTGATAACCTGTGGCGGCCTATTGCAGCTTCTTCAGCAGCGAGACGATGCTCACCTTGTCCTCGATAATGCCGTTCAGGCTGCTGATATCCACACGCTCCTGCTCCATGGTGTCGCGGAAGCGCAGCGTCACCTTGCCGTCCTGCAGCGTGTCGTGATCGACGGTGACGCAGTACGGCGTGCCGATGGCATCCTGGCGGCGGTAGCGCTTGCCGATGCTGTCCTTCTCGTCATACTGACAGTTGAAGTGGAACTTCAGCTGGTCGATAATCTCGCGGGCCTTCTCGGGCAGTCCGTCCTTCTTCACCAGCGGCATGACGGCGCACTTCACCGGAGCCAGCGCAGCGGGCAACTTCAGCACGGTGCGCGTCTCGCCGTTCTCCAGTTTTTCCTCGTCGAAGGCGTGGCACATGATGCTGAGGAACATGCGGTCAACGCCGATGGAGGTCTCAATGACGAACGGCGTATAGCTCTCATTCGTGGCGGGGGCGAAGTACTTGATGCTCTTGCCAGAGTACTTCTCATGCTGCGAGAGGTCGAAATTGGTGCGGCTGTGGATACCCTCGACCTCCTTGAAGCCGAAGGGCATGTGGAATTCGATGTCGGTGGCAGCATTGGCATAGTGAGCCAGCTTGT
>ODAI011373609.1_pt1 | contig 21713 bp, 16 predicted proteins | sample 1539321 | NCBI WGS metagenome assembly ODAI01 (sample SAMN02144231, study PRJEB22623) | gut metagenome | biome: sheep rumen | host: Ovis aries | place: New Zealand | reverse complement strand
TGAACTGGCCGCTACCACCCGACTGTTTCTTGTGGCGATACATGGCCTCGGCGCTCTTGGTGATGGTCTCGCGGTAGGGGATGTTGGGGGCGGTGAAGTTGACGGCCAGCTTGTACTGGTTCTCGAAGTACCACTTCACGGTGTTGAGGTGGAGCTCACCCTGGCATCCGAGGATGACCTGACGCAGTTCGCGGCTGTTCTCCAGCGTAAGGCTGCGGTCGTAGGTGACAAGGTCCTTCAGGGCAGCACCGACTTTTTCGTCGTCGTTGCTGTTGACGGCCTTCACGGCGACGGTGTAGATGGGAGTCGGGAAGACGATCTCCTCGACGGCGTCGTCGGTGTTCTTCGGGGTGGTGAGGGTATGGTTAATCTTCACGTCCTTCAGCTTGATGGTGCAGACAATGTCACCGGCGCAGGCCTTCTCGACACGCTGGCGGTTGCTGCCGCTGCACACGAGCACCTGGCTGACACGCTCCTTACTCTGGTTGCAGGCATTAATCACATCCTGTGCCTCGGCCAGTTCGCCGTCGTAGATGCGGAGATAGGTGATTTCACCGAGGTTTTTGTCCTTGGCGCTCTTGAAGGCGAAGGCCACGGTGGGGTTGGCATTGTTGCACTTCAGTTCCTTGCCGCCTTTGGTCTTCTTGGCATCGGCCACCTCGCAGGGTGCAGGGACGTTCTGGCAGATGAACTCAAGCAGACGGTTGACACCGAAGTTCTCCTTGGCAGAGGTGCAGAGGATGGGGAAGAGGTCGCGCTTGTCTATAGCGAGTTTCAGGGCCTGAGCGAGTTCCTCAGGGGTGAGGTCGCCATTCTCGAAATATTTCTCCATGAGGGCATCGTCGGCAGCGGCTGCTTCCTCAACAAGGGCCATGCGCATCTCCTCGGCCTTGTCGGCATACTGAGCAGGAATGTCGGCTTCGGTCATCTTGCCATCGGTGAAGGTAAACATTTTGTTGGCCACAATATCGACCACCTGATTGAAGCCGAGGCCGGCGTTGGTGGGGAACTGCAGCACGGTGCACTTGCCACCGAAGTAGTCTTTCAGCTGGTTGACGGTGTCGTCGAAGTTGGCTTTCTCGGCATCAAGGTGATTGACGACGAAGAGCATCGGGGTGTCGAGCTTGGCTGCATAGCGGTTGGCAATCTCGGTGCCGACCTCCACACCACTCTGGGCGTTGACCACGACGACGGCAGCTTCGACCACGTTGAGGGCACTGTCGAGCTCACCCTGATAGTCGGCGAAACCAGGCACATCGAGGATGTTTATCTTCTTGCCGCCGAACTCGGTGTACATGAGGGTGTTCTCCACGGAGTAGCCGCGGTCGTGCTCGATGTCGCGATAGTCGCTAATGGTGTTTTTGCTGTCCACGCTGCCACGACGGTTAATGAGGCCGCCGCAGAAAGCCATGGCTTCGGCCATGGAGGTCTTGCCACTCTTGGCGCCGCCCACGAGGGCGATGTTGCGAATGTCGTTAGTCTGGTAAATTTTCATTGTTAAAATATATATTAATTATTATTATCTTTCTTATTATAAACATGTTGTTGCGGAAGACGGGGGTCTTCCACTCCAAAGTAACGGACGGCAAAGATACAAACTTTTTTTGAATTAATGGTTAAGTTTGACGAATTATTTATCTATGTCGTAAAAAAAGCGTATTTTTGCATCATGAAACAGTGTACAACGCAATGCAAGCACTATTAACTATTAACTACTAACTATTAGCTTTTTACAATGGGCGTAATAGCAAGGCAGAGTATTCGGGGGGCTGTGGCCAACTATTTGGGGGTCCTCATTGGGGCAGTGACAACCTTCTTTGTTGTCACCGACTTGCTCACGCAGGAGGAGATAGGCCTCACCCGCGTGATGGTGGATGCCGCCATGCTCTTCTCCGGCCTGGCGCAGCTGGGCACCAATGCCTCCATATTGAAGTTCTACCCCCGATTCAAAGACCCCGACAGTCGCGACCACGGTTTCTTCGGGTGGACTCTTATCCTGCCTTTTGTGGGTTTCATCATTATTGCGGCACTGTTTTTTGCCTTTAAGGGCAGCATCATCGGCTTCTATGCCGAGAAGTCGCCCCTGCTGGTGGACTATGCCTATCTGGTGCTTCCATTGACATTCTTTGTGCTGTACATGACGGTGTTTGAAACCAACGCCAGCGTGCTGCTGCACATTGCGCTGCCCAAGTTTGTGCGCGAGGTGGTCATCCGGGTGCTCAATCTGGCCGCCTACCTGCTGTATGGGCATCGCATTATCTCACTGGACTTGTTTGTCATCCTTTTCTGTTCCTCCTATGCGGTGGCCACGGTCATCAACTTTTGCTACCTGCTCACCCTCCGGCGCATCAGTTTCAGGCCAGACTGGCGTTTTGTGGACAAGCGGCTTTTCAAGGAGGTGGGGGCCTACACCCTTATCATGACCGCCGCCGTGCTGGCAGGCAACGTAAAACTGTTCAACACCATCTTTCTGGCCCACCAAACGCTGGCCTTGGCGGGCATCTACACCATTGCCAATTACATAGCCAACGTCATCGAAATCCCTTACCGCTCCCTCGGGGCCATCTCCAGCCCAGTCATCTCACAGGCAGTGGCCGAAGGCAACCTGCAGGAGGTGAACCGGTTGGGGCAGCAAGTATCGCTACACCAACTGCTGGTGGCCAGCATGCTGCTCTTTTTCATCTGGATTAATCTCGAACCCCTCTTTGCGGTCATACCCAACGGGCAGGCCTATATCTCGGGCAGCGGTGTGGTGCTCTTCCTTGGCATAGCCAACATCCTCAACTCCACCTTCTGCATTGCCACCAACATCCTCAATTTTTCCAAGCAGTATGCCTTCTCCCTGCTCTTCATCATCCTGCTCACGGCCTCGGCCATCTTGCTCAACCTGTGGCTGATTCCGCGTTGGAGCCTCACCGGTTCTGCCTGCGCCACTCTCTTTGCCTACATTCTTTATTTCGTCCCCTTGCTCACCTTTCTGTGGCGGCGGCTGGGAGTATCGCTCTTCTCCCAGAAACAGCTGTGGGTGGTGCTCTTCACGCTGGCTCTTTTCGGCCTCAACGCTTTGTGGGGCTGGGCAATATCGCCACTATTCGACCATCTGGGCAGCGGCCTCATCCCCCTCCTCATCCAGGCCCTCCTCCGCACCGCTCTCTTCGCCCTGCTTGCCTTCGTCGTCATCCGACGGATGCATATCTCTCCAGAGGTGGACAAGATAATACATTTCAAACGTCCACGATAAAACCCTGACAACCATGAAGGCTCATACATTTTTCATGGCAATAATCTTTTGGGGTATTCTGCTGCTAGGGGGCACATCCTATGGACAGGTTACGTTCTCCCACACGGGAGGTTTCTATCCACATGCTTTCTCCCTACAGCTTTCCGCGCCCGAAGGCCTGCAAATCCACTACACCGCCGATGGTTCCACTCCCTCTGCCAGTTCTCCTCAGTACCAGCAGCCGCTATTGCTCTCGCCCGCACTCTATTCCGCCCGCAACCTTTACCTTATGCGCAACGCTCCTGAGGGGCAGTGGAATCCCCCTGACGAAGTCAGCCATGCCATCGTGTTGCGCGCCCAGGCCTTCGACCCCCAGGGCTGCCCTGTGGGTCCCATCACTACCCACACCTATTTCGTGGCCGACCTCATGCAGCACCAGATGCAACTGCCCGCCATTTCTATTGCCATTGACTATCAGCAACTCTTCGATGCCGACAGCGGCATTTTCAGCCCCATGGGCTGGACAGAGGCCGACCAGTTTGCATCGGGCAATTTCAATCAGCATGGCCGCGAGTGGGAACGCCTGGCCCACGTAGAGTTCTACGAGCCCACGGGCGGTGGCTTTGCCCAACCGCTGGGCATTCGGGTCCACGGCGGCAAGACCCGCCAGCTGATGCAGAAGCCACTGAAGCTATATGCCCGAAAAGAGTACGGCAATAAAAAGATTAAATACCACATCTTTCCAGAGAAGCCCGACGACTCCTACAAACGGCTGGGGCTGCGCCCCTTCTGTGCGGCGCTCACCTCGGCCGGCATACAGGACCTCTTGGCCCAACGAATTGCCCAGCCGCTACAGACGCTCTCGCTGGCATCGCGCCCGGTGTCGCTGTTCCTCAACGGCGAGTACTGGGGCATCTACTTCCTTCAAGAGGCCCCCGACGAGCGACTGATTGAGCAAGTATACGGCGTCGAACCCGACAGTGTCAACATCATGGGTGCATGGTTCCAGCTGGAGAACGGCAGCGACCGCCCGTTTCGCCAACTGATGCAATGGCTTCAAACCGCCGACCTGTCCAGCCCTGCGCAATACCAGCACTTCTGCTCCCTTTTCGATGTGGACGACTTCATAGACTACCAACTCATCGAGTCCTTCATTGCCAACCAAGACTGGCCTGCTAACAACATCCGCTGTTACCAGTACTCCGGCGCTCCCTGGCGGTGGATATTCTTTGACGGTGACGACTGTTTTGCCGCCACCGACCGCGACATGCCCTACTATACCACCTACCAAGGGCCCGAATCGTGGCCCAGTTCGACGAATGCCACCCTCTTCTTTCGCAAACTCTTGGAGTCGCCCCACTTTCTCGAACGTTTTGGCAACCGCCTTTATCAGCTGTCGGCCAACCACTTCAACTACGAGCACACCTCTCCCCTCCTCTCGGCAATCAAGAACGAAATCATGCCCGAAATAGAATGGCAGAGTCGCCGTTTCGGCTTTCCGCAGGATGGCGACCACTGGAACCACTCCATCGCCAATGTGGACAAATTCCTTCGCCAACGGCCAGCCATTTTCCTCAAGCAATTCGAGGCACTCATGCAGATGCATGATACCGTCAACCGCTATCTCCTTTACCCCAATCCTGCGCACGGCGAGGTCTTCGTACAAAACGGTGCCAATACAGGTTGGGTGCAATGCCAGGTGTACGACCTAGCAGGAAGGGAAGTCCTCTCCACACCGCTTTTCATAAATGCCCAGCCGGCACAAACGCACCTACCCCTCTCGACCCTTTCCGCCGGAATCTACATGCTCCACTTCTCCAACTCCCCGGTGACCTACCGCCTAGTGGTCTACTAAGTAATGTAGCAAAGCCAAGGAGAGCCACGCACACATCAGGCCACATCATTACGTATTTACTTTCTGCTGCCTACAAACAGCCAACTGAGTTATTATCCGTCCCTTCCCCACCCGCTAGTATAACGGAGAGGGTACGGCTAGGATGTGGTTCGGTAGTGGGGAAAGAGCGTTTCTAATAGATTGAAGAGACCGTATCATGCAGACACCACTTTTTAAACTATAAAGTAAAAACTAAAAACTAAAAAGTTTATTGGCATAGCATTTGTCCAATCCTTTTTAGTTTTTAGTTTTTACCTTTTACTTTTAAAAAATTCTCAATTTATTCGTCGCCCAACGAGATGGCCAGACCCACTTTGATGGGATAGACAGCCTTGTTCATGCCGGTATTGACGGGCATTGTGGCCATTTGGGCAAAGGCGTAGAACCGCTGCCAGCCAATGCTCAGGCGGGCATCCAGACGGAAGGGGTTCAGTATCTCCGCTGCACTGGTCTTGTCGTTATAATTACCGCTGGGGTACTCGACATCATGCTTCAGGCCGGTGTGCTTGCCGTTGTAGTTCAGTCCGGGAATGGCTGCCAAGCCAATAAAGAAACTACTGCTGCCAGAAGGCGACCAGCGTACCACCAGAGGCAGTTCTATGTAACGGGCCACTAACCTGGTAGACCATTGGCCTCCATCGTCCTGCGGATTATTCAGGAACATGGTCTGCTGTTCGGCATCCTGTATCAATACCACGTTTCCGTTGGCAAACTTATACACATCGGAGCCGTACCCCAAACCTACACCCAAGCGCCAGTGGCTGTTGACAAGGGGGTAGTAGACGGCCTCTAGCTGATAGGAGGAGAATGTGGTATTGAGGGCATAGCCGTCCTTCATCCTCATCAATCCGTTGAATGGTGTGCTGCCCCAGTTGTGGAAACCCCACAGGAAGTCGAAGCGGAAGTCGCTAGTATTGGAGCTGACCTTCTGTTTCAAACGGCCAAATTCATTGTCGGTAATCAGCCTGTCGACAGCACTCTCCTTTTCGTCATCCTGGAAGACTGCCGAGAAATCAGTCTGCCCCATTTGGTGAGAGGCCACATCTACCCGACCATGGTCATTTTGGGCCGAAACCAGTTTGTCGCCCTTGCAGAAAGCCACACTAATATTGGCATAATCGTCGGCCCGAAGCCCTATTTCGTCCAGCACACAAGGGGTCTTCAGCGAAACGGTAGAATAGTCTTCTGCCTTAAGCACGATATGCCGTGCACGAAGAGTGTCGACACCGGGCAGCGCAGCAACGTTCACCTTGCTATAGTCTTCTGCCGAGACCGACAACTTGACCATGTTGGCCGGACAGAGCAGGTCCACCTGAGCATAGTCTTCGGTGCTAATCTTGGTGGAGGCCTCCATGAGCAGGTGCAGACGCAGTTTGGGGCATCCCGGAGGGGTGTTCAGCTTCAAACGGTAGTGGTAACGGCTTTCGCCAGTCTCATACGTCATTCCTTTGGGCCTTTCGCTGATGGAAGGGTCGCAATACTCCAGATATTCCACCGAGTCGTTCACTACCTCCACCTTGCAGTAACCAGAGAACTGCACAATATCCAGTTTTTGGCTGAAATGAACACGGAACGCCTTCAGCGTGTCATCGGTGCCAGTATTGGCATGCACAGTAGTGGCCATCAGCAGGGCCGCCAGTAAGAAAAGTTTTGTCTTCATAGTTTTATTATTTAAGTTTACAATATGTTATACTATCAATTATTCACCACTGCCAATAATTCGCCGCGGGTTTCGGCATAGGATTTATAGGCATAGTCGCGAATGGTATTGGAAACGCGGCTGCGCAAGTTGCGGTAGCGGTCAATCAGGCTGGGAGAGCCGGCGGGTTCGGCCTGCGCCACTTCCACCTCCGGATACATCATAAGGTCGATATATTCTATCACCACTGTGTCCTTTTCGGCCTCGGCGGGCAGTTGGTCAGTCTGGGCCAACAGGACGGGTTCTTCCACAATGGTTTGGGGTTGCAAGTCTTCCTGGGGGGCGGCCGAAACCGGGGGCAGGGTCGCCTCGGCTGTTGGGGTGGCCACGGATGCCGGCTGTGACTTGGCCAGGGCAAGGGATGGTTGGGCATGAGCCTCTCCTATTGAATGGCGAACGGTTTCATCGGCCATTTCAACGGAAGGCTGACTGGAGTCAACCGGATGCCACTGGGCCATCAAGGCTTCGGGGTCAGCCACCTCTCCCGACTGCAAAGACCAGAAAAGCCATGCTCCGCCTATCAGCACAGCGGCCACCGAGGCAGCCGCTGCCCATCGCCAGAGGGGTAGCACACGCCTCTCGGGGTGCAGCAGGCTTTCCTTGTTGGGGCAGGGCATGGGCGACTCCGCTAGCTTGAGGTCGGGGTCGTAGAGGGCCAGTTCTTCGGCCAGCTGGGGGTGCTGGGCGGCAAATGCCTCTACGGCAGCCCGCTCAGCGGCATCCAACTCGCCTTCGGCATACTGGTAGAAATACAGCTCGTAGTTATCTGTTGTTATTGTCATAGCCTAATGCAATTAATGTTTTCTTTAATGATACGCGGGCGCGGAAGAGATATACGGTGACCTGTTTCTCGGTCAAGTGCAACATTTGGGCAATCTCTTTGCAGCTGTAGCCCTCTACGTCCTTCAGCTCCACGGCAGCGCGTTGCACCTGAGGCAGCCGTTCAAGAGCCTTGTGAAGGGCCTCTTGCAGGTCGAAACGTTCGTCGGGGGTGACCACCTCCTCTTCAACCAGAAAGGAGGCTGCCTGCTGGTGTACCTGCGCGTGACGGTGCCGGCTCATCAGGTAATTGTGCGCCACTGTCAGCAGATAGGACTTCCCTTTCTCGACCGACACGTCGGGCAGCCGCTCCCATAATGACGCAAAGGCCTCCTGCACGGCATCCTCCGACATCTCTTTGTCGCCTCCGCAGCGCACCGCAAAGCGGTACACATCGTCGGCCCAAAGCCTCACACCATCATTATATTCTTTTTGCGTCATACACCCTATAAACGCGCCAAAGACCAAAATACTACACCTCGACAAAAAAATTTTTTTCTACCACTACCGACACCTTAAACTCATATTGCGAAATACGCGGCACCAAAGTCATTGTGATTGTCATTTCGCCCAACAGCAACTTCGACGACAAATAACAGACCACTAGGGTCAGAAGAGGCACTCTTATTACTGCCTTTATGCGCGCGCTCCTCAAGCATTGGGGCGCAGCCATAGCCATTGGCGCACTCCTCACCCTGCTTTACCTTTTCATCTATGTGATCATGCAGCTCGAAAGCTACGCCCTCCTTGTCGGCAGCCTTGGCATCTTCGTCATCCTGGCCATTGCCATGTATGCTTCTCAGAAAAAAAACTGGTATCAGAAATAGAGGCCTATTCGACCTAATGGGAGGGTGCTGGGGTCACTGCGACTCTCGGCACCCGCTTTGTTTAATCCTGTAAGGCCACTACATTTTTTTATCATTTTTAACTATCGCCCGCGTGAAGTATGGGCTTCTTATTCGTTTATTGTAAGAGGTGAGTTGAAGAGGGGCATAATGCCTACCGCAGCTCACCGATAGACACTTCACGGCACAAAAGGGTCCTCCCGTGAAGTATCTATGGCAGACAATGGACCCTACCACTTATAAACAACCCTATACTATAATGAGAAAAAAAACCTTATTTGCAGCCAGCCTGGCTCTGATGGTCCTCATGGCAGCATGCACAGAGAAAGAGGGGGTCTACAACCCCGAAAAGAAAATCTCCAAAGTCTACAAATCTTCGGTCTCACACTACGGCCAGTACGACTCGGAGACCGGCACCCTCTACAACCAAAATACTCACCGCCAAGAAAAACAGCTGTGGGAAGAATGGATATGGGAAGGCAGCAAACTAACCCAAATCAGGGTTTACGAAAACGAAATCGAGCCCTATGGCAAGGAAGGATACGCTGCTATTAACTTCACATACGACGGCAAACAAATCCAGCGCATAGCGTCGGCAGACGAATATATGTCTTTTGTCTACGACGGCAAGAAGCTGCAGCAGATACAAATATTCGCAACAGGCAACAGCGAGCCTTCTGAAACCTACACCTTCACCCACGACGGAAACAAAATCACCCAAATCGACTTTGCCTTTCAAGACATTGCGATAAACTCATATAACATCAGATTAATGAAGAAATTAGTGCTCAGCAACATCGTGCCTACAACTCCAATGGCCGAAAAGGCCATCGCCGACTTGGGTATCGCGGTGGCCAAAAGTAGTGCCAAGGCAATGATGCCCATCCCATTGAAGCTCACCTGGACAGGCGACAACATCACCGGCATCGATGCCAGCTACACCCTGACGGAATGGGGAGGACCAGTGGCATGCAACATTTCCGGCACGTTTGCTTTCGACGACAAGAACAATCCTCACCAAAACAATTTCCTGACAGGCCTGAACAACTGGCAAGAGGATGGCACACTACCTGTTTTCAACAAAAACAATGTCACCAAAAGCACGATGAAAGTCAAGTATGGAAGCGACTATTCTGATACCGAGGAGATAATCTACGCATACACCTACGACGGAGAATGGCCACTCACCCAACTCGAGGTACGCCATTACGAAGACGAAGGATACGGCTACATCGATTCCATAACCTTTTATTACGAATACGTCAAATAAACTCCTCCACTATAATCCATTCAACCATCACAACGCAGTCAAAACCAATGCGGGCGGCCAAGGGCCGCCCGCATTTGCTTATCCTGCTGGAATCTACCATTCCCATAGGTTCTGCTTTCGCAAAACCTTCGGTAGGACTATAGGCTGGGAGCATTGGGGGATTCGCTGGCACCCTCCTGAGCCATGCTGGAGAGTTCCATCTTGCCGAAGCGGAAAGTGACACCCACGCTGATATAGCGGCTGGTGAATTTGCGGTTGGAGGTGCTGGAATAGTAGGGGTTGACCACGCTGGTGTTCCATGCGCCCCAGTTGAAGATGTCGTTGACGTTCAGGTTGACCGTCATGCGGCGGTCGAAGAAGTCGGCGTTGACACCCAAGTCTATGCCTTTGTTGGATTCGTTGATGTTGAAGAGGCTCTGGGTGCGGCTACGGTAGTGGGCATTGGCAAAAAACTGGTAGTTTTTCCACAGCTTGACCCACGCGTTGAGGCGGAAACGATAGCACCACATGCCGTTTTGGTAGGCGGGCTCGCCGGGGCGGTAGACCACATCCAGATAATCGTAATAGAGCGAGGCATTGAATCGGATGCTGGCAAAGCCACTGGGACGGTAGGTGATGTTGGCATCGAGGCCGGTAGTATAGCTATTGCCTACGTTGATGGGTTTTCTGTATTTGACCATACGGCCGAAGAAATCGCTATAGATCACGTCGGAGAGGGTGCTCTGTTGGTTGATATTGCCGGTATAGTAGGCTTCGAGGCCCACGCTTCCAAACTTGGTGAAATACTTGTCCCACTGGGCTTCAATACGGTCGGTATAGGAGGCTACCAGATAGGGGTTGCCCGTGTGATAGTCTTCGAGATTGTAGCCAATATAGGTGCTCAGGTCGTCAGCGCTGGGCTGCGAGGTGCGGTGGGTATAGCTGAAGCTGAAGTTGTGCATGTTTTTGGTGTGGTAGCTCAAATGCAGCGAGGGGGTGAGAGTGAGAAAGGCCGTGTCGAGGTCACAGGAGGGGTCGTCGTAGTAAATCATACGGCTGGGCTTATAGTTGGAGCGCAGGCCCACTTTGACAGAAAGATTGCCGAAACGGCGCAGATATGTCACATAGGCCGAGAGGTTCTTGCTGCGATCGATATAGTCGGCACCCAAATAGTCACACAGCACCCAACGGCTGCTGTCCTGATGGATGTTGAGGGTGTCATAGATGTCGAGCGTGCGGCTGCTGCTGAAGTCTATACCCAGACCAGCCTCCAGCTCGTTGGCATAGTTGCTGGTTTCTTTGTTGAAGTGGCCAAAGGGAAGGGTATAGTTGGCCTCGATGCCGTTGGAAATCATATTGCCTTTGTCGCGATAGGAGTAGGTGATGTCTTCGGCGGGCTGCCAGCTGTAGCTGCGGCTGTAATAAGAGAAACTGTTGCCGAACCAGCCGTTGGTGTTGTAGGAGATGGAGAGTTTGTGTCCGGTGCTGTCGTCGAACTTGTGGATATAGTATGCCCCACCGTAGTAGCCGCCGCCTGGGGTGGAAGGCCAGTTGTTCCACGAGTGTGAGGTGTAGTCATAGTTGAGGAAGGGGCTGCTACCGTCCTGACGTTCGGAGCGCGAGGTGCTGTTGTAGCTGTCCTCCTGATCCCAGTAGGGGTAGGCTCCAAAATAGGCCGAGAGCGAGTTGCGCTTGTTGATGGTGTAGCTCAGGTGGCCGCCCAGGTAGGTGTTGATGGAGTTGTTATTGCTCCTAGAGGTATAGCTTTCGCGACGTAAGGTGTCTTTGTTGTCGTCCAGCATGGCAGAGCCGCCCTGGCCGTCGGAATTCCAAGTGCTGTAGCCTACGTTGGCATAGATGTTGAAGTTGAACTTCTCGTTGGAGTAGACGTAGGAGACCCAGGGCGTGATGCCGGGACGTGTGGTGGCCTTCAGACCCACACTGAAGAACTCGTTGCGCTTGAGGGTGTTGTTGGTGATGATGTTCACCACCGGTGTGCCTCCGCCATAGCGGGCACTGGGGTTGGTGATGACTTCGATTTTCTGGATGCTGTTGGCCGGCAGGGTACGGATGTACTGTTTGAGGCTCTCGCCGTCCATGTGGCTGGGTTCGTCGTTGATCCATATTTCTACACTCTCGGTGCCGCGGAGGGTGATGTTGCCGTCGGCGTCCACCTCGATGCCGGGGGCGTTCTGCAGGGCATCGCTGGCGGTGCCAGACTGCACGCTGGGGTCGTCCTCGGTGGTGTAGATGTGTTTCTCACCGTCCATGGTGTAGAGAGGACGTTCGGCCACGACCTGAACTTCCTCAAGGGTCTGTCCGGGGCGAAGGACGATGGTGCCAATGTCCATGTTGCCCCTGACGGTGGTCACCTGCGTCCAGCGCTCATAACCCACCATAGTCACCATCATCAGGTACTGGCCGGGGGCCACGTCTTTGATTTCGAAACGGCCACCCATGTCGGTGGTGGCGCCACGCATAAAGAGGGTGTCACTCTGGCGATAGAGAGCCGCATTGACAAAGGGTATCTTTTCGCCGCTCTTGCGGTCGGTGATAACACCCTTCACAGTGTAGTGCTGGGCCATGGCGTTCACACCCAGAAACAAAAGAAGTAATGCAATAAAATGTTTCATATATAACTATTAATGTTTTTACTGTCTGTCCGTTCTAGCCATTTGAATCGACCTACTGGCCGCATCTGGCGGTTTATTATTAGTTGCTCTATTAGGCTCAAAGGTGAACTCACCTATAGAAAAAAATACACCTATAAGAAAATATAACGCAGATTTTTCATTTATAGTATGACACAGCCGTATTTGCTTTCCACGCTGGGACAATTACGAAGAGCAATATTCTATAACACAAAGATGCAACACCCACTTGTTTCGAATGCAATATGCTGAAAAATATCTGGTTGCGCAACCGTTATGCATCCTTCCAGCAACCATTAAACCATCCTGCACCACTATGCAGTGTCCGAACGGCTTTGTCGAAGCCGGAGCCTCTCCCCTGCCAGCGGTTGAAGCTGACGTATTCATCCGAGGCCTTCTCTTCGGCCATGGCTATGGAAACTGAACCTTTGCCATACCTCCGAAGGCATCCTCTTCCCCCCCTCCGGCAAGGTCCCACTGAAAGAATACCTCTGGATAATAGAGGATTAAAAGTATGTAATATCAGATGTTTTCTTACAGGTATTGTTCTTGTATTCACCTCTCAGCAAATTACCAGCAAATTAAAATATGTTTTGTAATAATTTGTTTATCAGGTGTTTGCCATTCCCTTACATTTCCATATACCATTCAAAAGCAAATTACAGGCAAATTAAAAGTTAGTATGGCTAATCTTCTATTTGGAGGTCCTTCAGCTTTACTAAAAAGAATGGCATGTTGCGTTTGCCCCAATATATGATAGGTATGTTTCTTATATTAAACTTCTTGTCGCGTAGCGATGGGTCTGTCGAATCAGGTTTGTGTATTCGAATCATGAAGTACGATTTGCTATGAGGCATACCTGGGTATCCAGCATCTTTAAGTTTTTCTTCAGTCCATACATCATGTCGCGAACGTACTATTTTACATAAATTCCCAACAACCAGATCCCCTTTGGCATACAATAATAAATACTTCGCTTTCATCCAAGGTGAATCAGCGATTCGTTCTAAAGGAATATTATACCATTGTCTATTGAATGACCATTGCATTTTATCTCGATCTCCCGCCACAGCGACCATTACCAGATCCTCATCCATGAGGCTGGACTTCTCATCTTCTGTTACATAGGCCAGGGTTCGTTGTGGCTCCTCATAGCGTAATTCCACACTCCCAGGCTGATCGCCAATGGTGCTAACGAAAATCAAGTATTCGGCGGTTGCACTGCGGATGGTTATATCTTTTTTTCTTTTAGTTGACATAATGTAAAGATAGGCTTTATTACATATATGAAATCTTCATTTGCGAGTTATGCTACTCACGGTCTTCCTTGTTCTTCTCCTCGATGGCATCATTTTTCATTAATTCTCCCCAAGTGGCAAACCAAGGCCTAGTGGTGTTTTTGCCTCGTTCCAAACTGGGAAGTTTTGCGTATTCTTTTGATTGTGAGGTGTCGAAAGAAAAGACAAGGTAGTAGTCGTGACCGAGAGACTCAAAGCCTTTTTTTGCCAAGTCTCCTTCGATATGAAACATGGCCCGAAACTTTTCTGTTTTAACAAGGCACCATTTGTTCCATTGTTCAGTATCAAATTACGGGTGTTTATTGCCTTTGGCGGTAGTAGATTTGTGCCGGCGTCATGGCAGACGGTATAGCATCGGTCTATTATTTTCTTTATCATTCATCGTTATTATATCAGCCTCATCCATGCTTCTTTACGTTCTTTACTATTCTGGTATACCTTACTTCCGTTTTTACTGACAAAATGGGCTCTAAAATGGAGTTCTGATTGGTTTGAAATATTAATCTCACTTACAAACCAACAAGCATCACTTGCCAAATCAAACTGCTCGTATACCTTTTTTAAAAACCCTTCATTCGAATAAACATAGCCTCTATTGTCTCTGAATGATATTTTAGGTGTGTATTTTATATGCCTTCTTCCTCTATGGCTTTCCGATTCCTCCTTAAATAATATCATTGCAAATGGATGCTCGATTTTATTATCGTTCACATGAACAGAATAAAATACTGACGCTAATTGAATCCCGCTATTATCTAGGCCAGTTACAACAGCCCCACCTTTACCCAACGGTAACCACACATCTTTTAATGGAGCGATATTATATACCATTCCTACAAGAATTTCTTGAAATCCTTCATGGTTGAATTTATACAATGGGCTCTTTTGCCCAAGTGCGGTCCCCCAGGGAGGGGTTCCTGTCCCATCGATTAGGGTAAATCCAAAAGCGAAAGAAGCTAAATCTATTCTCATAATTGACTGAAAATATGTTTAAGTAATCGTCCTACAAGGTTTACATCCCATCCGTTACCAGCACGAGCAGAAATTTGTCTGTAATCGAGGTCAGCAGGGAATCTAATTTCATTATCTTGAAAACCCATAAGACGAAATTGTTCGTTAATAGTTAGTTTTCTTATGCGTAATTTTCCATCCTTAGTCCGGGGTTCTACAATACGTGTGATATTGTGACTCGGCTCTGTTATTGTATTACATAAACCATCATGCTTTATTTTGTGATTATACACATCAAAACAGAGGGGTTCGTCCACATCGAAACTTTCTACCTGATGCATCTGATGGACTTCAACAAAATGTTGAACTTGCTTGTCTGAAAGATACATATCTTCAGATGGGTTTTTATCTAAGAAAGCCTTAAGCCTTGGCCTATCCTCGACTCTTTCAGGTACCATAGAAAATGTTGAAGGAAATTTGTCTTTAATACCAAATATCCAAAGTCTTTCTCTGTTCTGAGGAATTCCGTAGTCTTTTGTGTTGAGTACTTCCATTCTAAATTGGTACTCCTCACCCAACCCCTTTTCAAATTTATCCCAAATGTGTTTAAATTTAGATGCCTTGAAACCTCTCACATTCTCAAGAAAAATGTACTGTGGCTTCTTTATCTTGCACAATCTCAATATTTCGTATAGCAGCGTACCTCGCCCCAACTCATCTTTATCACCCAATTGTTTGCCTGCTGTAGAAAATGGCTGGCAAGGAAACCCACCAGTGAACAAATCAAAGTCTGGCAAATAATTCCTATTCTTTTCTAACTCTTCATTAATTGTGATAATATTATCGTAATCTCTAACTTCTGGGAAATTTTCATGGAGGATACGTTTAGCGCTTGGTTCAATTTCTGAAAAACCAATTACATTGTATTTGAGCCCCGCCCTTTTTAATCCAAATGCCGCCCCGCCATATCCGGCGAATGCCTCAAATACTCTTATTGCCTTATTACGTTTCTGATCCATTTCTTAATACTTTCTGATAGGGTCAAATCCCGCATCTTTAGCTAAACGAAATGTTCTCTCGCAATCCTCTGCAAGCTTAGCTCTCACTTCAGTATCTCGGGCAATAGCCATTGAAAGATGATCAACCTTCTTTTTCTCCATAATTGATACTTTACTCCTTCCCTCCGTTCTACACCACATCGACAAATTCTGCCAAAATTCTGCTCCTCTTTCTATAGCTGTATTTAAGGATTTTTGTTGTTCTTCAGTTATCTCAGTAACATTTGATTCGTCTATAAGAACACTATCTGGAAGACTTATTCCAAGTGTACGATTCTGGATATTGTTCCAAAAGTCAACTTTTTTCGATTCTGTCTGCGGATTCTTATCCTGAGTTGCCATAACACGCAATTGTTCAGTAACGGCCTTTATACATTCTTCAATTATCGGTATTAGATCTTCATGTACACGCTGGTTCTGCCAAATATAATCTAGATCCAATTTCTTTTTGGACCTTAAAGATAGTAAAGCAAGAGTATAACTGGCAATAGTAGCTGCATGCCCTTTGTTACCACGAGTAATAATAATAGAGTTTACTCGTTTATATATTATGCTTTTAGCTACAATGTTATGGAAATAACGTTCATCAACTTTAGGTGGATTGTCCGAGATAAGTTTCCAGTATTTATCAAAACAAACTTCTCCACCTTTGCAGGCATCATAAGGTTTCTCGTTCCATGCCATCTCAAGTTTCGCAACATCCGCTTTATTGAAACGCTGATTCTGAGGCCGTTCCTCTTCGAATCGTTTAACCTTTTGGGTACCTACACCTCCAACCATACTTTTATCTGTGATGAACTGACCTCTTAGCCTTTCAAAGTACCAAAGAGTCTGATGCCCATTAGCATTAGTAGCCCATTCTTTACGAGACTGTTCTTGGAGTTCAAGCATATACGGTGCATTTGCCGAAAGATCGCTATCTTTAATTTTTGTTTGAGAATTAGCATATTTTGCAATGTCACCAACTAGATTTTTTATTTTTTGTTCTACGCTGTAGGGTACTTCTGACACCTTCACTGACACAAATGCCTTTTGTAAGTTCTCCTCCATGCCTTTTTTCTTTAAAGCATTATATATCGTTGATGTAGTCTGCCCCCCATTTACAATATGCCAATTTCGAATTGTAGATATGTACTTTCGTCCAGACTCATCAAACTGAATACTTACTTCTGCAGCTGTACTTGATATTCCATTATTATATGAGAAGAAAAGCTCAGGTGTTTCCGCAATTGTACGTGCCATTTCACTATTCACTTTAATTTTCCCTCCCAAAAAATTGCGCACATTCTTGTCGATTAAACGAACTTTATATTTGCTATATATCTGAGCTAGGACTATTGCTGGCATTATTGTCAAATATGACTTAATACCATTTCTCTCATCAAAGGTTTCAATACATTCCAGTTTCGCATGATAGTCGCTATCAAAATTAATTATTATTTCCTGGTTATTGCGCCTGACTTGTTCTGCTTTAAATGCCTCTCCCATATCCCAAACGTGATACTCGATGGGTATTGCATAGTTTGAAGTGGGATTCTTTCTAAACTCACCATCTTCCCAGTCGTCCATCTCAACATTTTTAAAACCATTAGAGAGTACAAATATTCGAATTAATTCAATCCGTTTAGTATCAAATTCCTCCTTGATAGAATCCATTACATTACGAACTTCGGAATCTTCATATACTCTCTTTGCCTCCTGGCCCTCAATAGCAAGACGGAAGAAACAAGACAATTCATTCACTGTTCTTTCAGTTGTACCTTGTGAGAGTACAGGGTTCTGGCCCTCATAGTAAACGGTTCCGAAAAGGTCAAGAATGCCCGATGACTCTGAATAGTCCCATGCATTCAGCTTATATTTTCCTGTTAACTTATCATTGTTGGGGTTGCTCTGACATTCACATAGATCCGGAGCAAGTGCCTCACCACTATCTACAACATAGTCAATGAGGGCTTTAGTAAGCTCAGTTTCTACACTACTATTATTTTCTACAACTTGTTCCTCAACAATTTCCATGAACTCTATAAAAAATTGTTTTTCTTCCTGTGTCATACTATTTTAAACTAAATATTAATATTCTTCAATCTGTTTGCACAATTCACTTAATGACAATTGCAGCGTAGGTGCAATCTTCATAAGAGTGTATAAGGTAGGCATTGCTTCCCCTCGTTCTAACTTTCCGTATTGTCTGGTACTAATACCTGCATTAAATGCAATATCTTCCTGTGTTACTTTTATTCCATCCGCAGCAAGAGAAAGTCTTTTACTTAAAAGGACTTTTCCAATACTATTTAATAATTGTATTTCTGATTTCATTACTTTTTATTTTTTGCAAAAGTATATCTAATATTGAATCTGCACAAGGAATTGCAATTCCTAAGGATTGCATATAATTAATTTACAGGATAATACAATACGCTAATTAGGGAACCGTAATTCCTATTAGGTATTATTATTCCCATAAGTAGCAGTAACGGGACACTATTTTTAGTGCCAGATTGTACTATACGTGTCACATGAATAAAAAAAGTCACTCACTTAAAGAATGGATGCCATTTTGAGATGCCAGTCTCAGGTATATCTTTGCAGCATCCAAACAAAAAAAAAAAATCCAATGGCAAAGATACTCACCTCATTGGATGGACTGCCATTTTAATTGTCAAATCCCGTAGTCCGTATGAGAATCGAGAGACGTTTTTTTCAGAAGGGGTATGATTGCAACGACATAAAATCAGATAGATATACCCATTTTTTCATATGTTCTGACCAACAAGGATCTTAACACATAATAAATCCCCTATACCCAGATGACCTATGCCTCTGGAAGCATTTCTGCTTCTCTTTTGGAACCCGGAACAGGCCTGGGATGGAAGGGACGGCGAATGCCGTCAACCAATATTAAAAGGACTGTTCCGGGCACCAAAAAAGAAGACCGTTTGGTCTTCTTTTTTGGTGCCCGGAACAGGACTTCATTAATTATGCGTTGTTATTCATTATTGGTTGATATTGTTTATTTTAATCCTTTTCGAAACATACGGGATATGACCACTATGACCAACAAATCTTCTAAAATATGACCAAATTATGACCAACCTTTTCGCTCCACATTATTTCACATTTCCCAGCAGTTCTTTCGCAGTCAACTCCATCTTGTTGAAGGAAAACCACTTCTTGCCGAGGTCTTTCAGCGAGGCGCCGAGATGATAGACGGTGTTGTCGATGCAAAGATAGCGGTCGTGTACACGGTCGAACTGTTTCACATCGATGGGATGATACTGTGCGTTGTGTTTTGCAAGGTCGAGAGATAACTGCTGCTTGATTTTCTGGGTGTAGATGGTGGCAGAAACCTTCGCCTTCCGCTTATCAAGCATCGTCAAGACGGTATCATCTACATAGTTGTCGAAAAGGACGATGCTCTTTTTTGCCGAACGGATTAGGTCGGAAACGAAGGTGTAGGCGTCGAAAATCTGCCCGTCAAAGAAGATACCCTGTGTGGGAGTGGTGTTTTCTTGGTCGAGTCGTTTGAAGATTTCAGCAATCTGATTGTCGTTCTTTGTCAGATGAGACGACATCTCCAACTGATGATGCTCGATGACTTCCAGTCGCTGAAACACCTGTGCATTGGAAGCTATGAAATGACGCATAGCTACAAAAGCATCCATTATTTTCACACTGACATCAACGGCAGTTTCGCTATGAAGAACCGATGCAAGCATCGCCACTCCCTGCTCAGTAAAAACATAAGGAAGTGTCGGTGAGTACTTGATACTCAATAGGTGGTCGCAATTTGCGACCACCTCATTTACCTCTTCTTTTGTCAATTGAAACCGGAAACGAGAAGGGAATCTGTTGAGATTACGTCTAACTTGTTCGTTCAGCCGCTTGGTTTCAACGCCATAGAGCATCGCCAAGTCACGGTCAACTATCACTTGTACACCACGAAGAGTAATTATCATCTCCTCGATTTGTGTCATAGGTATGAGGTGGTCGCATTTTGCGACCACCTCTGTATCATTAGCAGTAATCTCTATATCAACCTTTTTCTTCTTTGCCATATCTTTCTTCCCTTGTAATTACTGTAGTAATAACGAGAAAAGACCAACTTTATTGTGTAAATCAATGGCTTGAAGGATGTTTTTTCCTTGCCTTTTATAGTATAAGTGTGGTTATATTAAGAATATTCTCCTCAATTTTCTCAAAGTGTTTAGTGCTCTGCCGGTCTTACTCCGAACTTTTCGGAGAGATAGCCCGTCTCTCAAAAGCCGAATATCGTCGGCATACTCCACAAGGTAATCAACTTTTACTTTTGTCCGCCCCATAATTGCCTCCTTTCTGTTATGCTACGTTATCGGTAAACTTTACCTTCATTCTCTTGACAGTGCTGACTCCTACACCCTCAGACTTTGCAATCATCCGGATTGGATAACCCTTCCTCAACTGCTTGATGACACCGGCATATTCTTCTTGAAGTTTCTCATCCGACTTTCGAAATCCTTCCTTTCTTCCCACCTTACCGCCTTCGGCGATGTACTTCTCTTTTCCGTAGCTGAGCCTTTAATGGATGTCCTCGCGTTCCACCACTGCTCTGGTGCCCAGTACTGAGATGAAGTGGATCATGACCAATAACACGTTGCATGTAGCTTTTAAAACATAAAAAAGTCTCACAAGCCTATTTTATGGACTTGTGAGACATTGGGGCGGAAAGAGAGGGATTCGAACCCCCGGACCCTCGCAGGTCAACGGTTTTCAAGACCGCCGCATTCGACCGCTCTGCCATCTTTCCTGTTGTATCTTATGCAGTTGCGCAACTACCTTCCGATACTTTCGAAATGCAAAGATACAAAAAAAAATTCACGTACAAACAAATGATTCCTTTTTTTTCATTTTCTTCATTACGAACGAGGACAGGCGGCCACCGACGATTATGCGTTAGTAAGAGAAAAAAAACGAAAACACTTGCAAATTGAATAATTTTATGTATCTTTGCAAATAAAACAACATATATATTAACATAAAAAACAACCAGCCATGAAAAACTATCTTTTAATCATTCTGAGCTTCTTCGCTCTGCTGCAAACAGCAAACGCCCAGCACATTATCGTTACCAACGATGGCTATGCCATTAGGACTAATTACCTAGAGATTGGGGAATGCAATGTATACTATCAAGGCATCTCAAACTCGCCATTATACTTAAAAATTGCCAAAAAAGATGTGATGATCATCCGTCTGAAAGAGGGTGAGAAGATAGACCCTGCCATCCAGCAGCCCTGCCTCTCCTGCACCAATCAGAACACTCTTATCGTCACCCGTCAGACTGAGGTCATCAAAGGACGCAACGTGGAAATCGGCGAACGCCAAATCTTCTACCAACTGGAGGGTTCGTCTTCGCTTATGGCTATTCCTAAGGAGCGGGTGGAAGTAATCAAATACGCAGACGGTCGGAAAGTAGAACTTGATCCTGCACCCAACGAAAGCTCTTGGACCGGACAGAAAGTACCATCAACACCGCCACCGTCAACCTCCTTTGCCACCACCAGGCCTTTGGAACCCCTGGCCCCCACAGACGATGAAATTTACCTTGACGTTGACCACGATGCGGCCTTCCCTGGCGGCCAAGCCGGGTTGGACCGATACTTCCAACAGCACATGCAATATCCTGCTGACGCATGGAACAGGAACATCAGCGGGCTGGTATACGTAACTTTCGTAGTAGAGAAAAACGGTAGCGTCAGCAATGTCAAGTTGCTGCGCGACATTGGTGGCGGATGCGGCGAGGAGGCGTTGCGCCTAGTACTGGAGATGCCACGGTGGAAACCCGCCAAACGCAATGGACGCGCCGTCCGCACCGAGATGAACATCCCCATAGAATTCAAAATTGAGAATTGAGAATTGGGAACATCTAAAAACACGAAAAACACTAAAAGAAAGTGAGAATTGAGAATTGAGAGTTGAGAATTGGGAACATCTAAAAACACGAAAAACACTAAATTAATAGATAGTAATATTGGTTATTAACTGGTTGACAT
>ODAI014473285.1_pt1 | contig 21718 bp, 14 predicted proteins | sample 1539321 | NCBI WGS metagenome assembly ODAI01 (sample SAMN02144231, study PRJEB22623) | gut metagenome | biome: sheep rumen | host: Ovis aries | place: New Zealand | reverse complement strand
TTGTCGATCTCGTAATTGTGCGAGCCGTCCCATTCGGAGAGGGCCCAGTCGGCGTCCACCTTGTAGGTAAAGCCGTATGGCGTATAGGCGTGGATCGAAACAGCCAGGTGATCATCCTCCGGAATCTTCAGGCTTCCGATGGTCTGGATCACGGCCGACGAGGCAAAGCTGGTGACAAGGAGGAGGCGCTTGTCGTTGTTGCCCCCGGTCCCCCGGACGGTGTCCACAAAGGACTGGTTCAGGAGATTCAGGCAGGCCCGGCCCTCGCTGGTGCCGCCGTTCCATTCATTCGCCCCGCCCTTTACGCGCGGCTCATTGAGTCCGTCAAAGATCAGATGGTCGCCGTAGTTTTTAAAGCGCTCCGCGATCTGCCTCCAGAGAGCGGTGTGCTCGGCGTTTACGGCGTCTATGTGCGCGTCGTCAAGGATGCGCCAGTTCTCCTCATGGTGCGTATCGAGAATGACGAACATGCCGTCGTCGATTGCGTAGTTTACGACCTCCTGCACGCGGTCCATCCATTCGCTGTCGACCTCATACTCCGGGGCGCTCCCCACATGACTGTCCCAGGTCACCGGAATCCGGATGGTATTGAAGCCCTTTTCGCAGACGGCGTCGATCATTTCCTTTGTCGTTTTGGGGTTGCCCCACGAGGTCTCCGCAGCAAGTCCCGGGGCGCTTGTCGCATCCAGGGAATTGCCGAGATTCCAGCCGGCGGTCATTTCAGCGATCAGCTCCGCGGGCGCAAGGCCGCGCATTTCCCCCGGGCGGGCCATCCCGCCTTCGGATATCTCTTCGGATATAGTAATCTCCTCTGCTTCCTCCGAAATCACGACAGCCTCCTCCTGCTCCGCAGCCTCTTCCTGCGCGGCCTCCTGCTCTGCAGTCTCTTCCGGCGCGGTCTCCTCCTGCGCGGTTTCTTCCGCCGCTGCGGTTTCCGGCGCCGCGCCGGTTTCCTGTGCCGTCACTTCCTGACCAGCTTCCTGCGCCTGCTGCGCAGGGACTTCCTCCGCTGCGCCGCTGCTCACAGCGGGCGCGGCAGCAGGTACTGCGGCGCACCCGCCGGCAATGATGGCCGGCATCAGCAGATACAATGACAGCAAATGTCCAAGACTCTTTTTCATACGATCCCCCATGTGTTTTTCACTTGAGCTCATAAGCCGCGACCTGTCTTCTTCCGGAATACAGGTCGCGATATTCCTTCGGCGTACAGCCGTTTTTCTGACGGAACGTCCTGTTAAAGGTGGAAATGCTCAAAAACCCGGACCGCAGCGCGATTTCCGTGATGGGGAGATCCTCGCCCGCCAGCATCGCCTCCGCCGCCTTCACCCGCAGGTCCGTCAGATAATCGTAGAAGGTGCACTCCATATATTCCTTGAACAGCCTTGAAAAATGGTATCTCGAAAATCCGCTCAGGGCCGCCGCATCGTCCAGGGTGATCGCCTCATTGTAGTGGAGAGAGATGTACTCAAGCGAGCGGCCGAGCCGGTCAAAATAGTCCCTGCGCTTTAGATCGCTGCTGCCGGCAAACGGCCGAAGGCGCGAGAGCTCGAAGCGGGCAAGGAGCGTGAAAATATGAAGGAGGTGGGAATAAATTGAGAACTCATAATATTCCTCCTCCCCGAAATATTCTTTCCAGATCAGGGCAAAATTCTCATAGATCTCGCTGTAAACCGGCGCGATATTCATCTCATTCAGGAGAAGAGGCGCCTTTAAAAGCGACTGGATTCCGACATTATCCTTCAGAGTGGAGAAAAAGTCGATGTTAAACAGGCTGATGAAGCGTGATCCACTCTCCGGGGCCGTCAGCGGGTGCATGGTCCGCGGAGGAATAATCAGGATGTCGCCCGGCAGCACATGATAGTTCCGGTTATCGATTTCGGCATCGTAAAAGTTTTCGACGGGAATGATGATCTCCAGCGCGCTGTGCCAGTGCGCCTCAAAGCCGTCGGTCTGCTCATTGTGCCAGATCCGGATGGAGCTCCCCTTCGGAAAGATGTCTTTTTCCAGATCCTGCTCAACCGTGCGCTTTACAAAGTCACGGTTCTGCTGAAAATAGTCAAGATTTTCAGGCCGGCTGTTCGTTATCATCTCTGTTCCTCGCTGCGGCAGGATCCGCGAATGCGGTTTTGTCGAATTCCACGCAGCCTGAAATTACGGGCTGCCTTAAATAATCGTAACACACTGCTGTTTTCCGGGAAAGAAAAAGATCGCCAGGTATTGCTTTTTTTGAGATCGGCCCGAGCAACATTCGGGTGCCGCGAAGGGTGATTAATACTGTATTTTAGAAATAAAAGACCTGACAATTGTGAAAAACGCACAAATTAGGAAAGGCAAATTTGGCCGATAAATCACAATAATTGCATACTAATTCGCAAGATGTGGCAGGTAAACGTTTAAGGGAAGAGTTATTATTTAATTGGAGACATGACGGAGAATTGTCTGAACGAGCGCCGGAGCAGCCCAAAAAAGCTGATAAATCCGGCACGGAATACGGGTACCGGGATGAAACGAAGAATAATTTCGGCAATTTTATGTGCAGTGATGATGGTAATGGCAGCCGGCAGTGTCGGTATGGCCGCGACGAAACCGGCGGCTGCAAAATCAGCAGCTGAAAAATCGACGGCGGCAAAACCGGCCGCTGAAAAACCGGCCGCGGATCAGCCGGCGCTCAGGGACAGTGTCGAGGCGGCGCTCGGGTGCCGCGTGGGCTGCGCCATTACCGGCAAGGAGCCCTGGGACGAGGGCGTATGGGACATTGTCACGACGCATTTCAACGCGGTGACGCTCGGCAATGAATTAAAGCCGGATGCACTGTTCGGTTACAGCGTAAGCCACTGCCCCGGGACAGAGCAGGCGGAGCTGGACGGCGAAACGATAACGGTTCCGAAGATGAACTTTTCCCTGGCAGAGAAGATACTGGACAAGATTCTCGCCTGGAACGAGGAGCATCCGGACCGGACCATCCAGGTCAGGGGACACGTCCTTGTCTGGCACTCCCAGACGCCGGAGTGGTTTTTCCACGAGGATTACATAAAGAGCAAGCCGTATGTAACCCCGGAGGAGATGGACAAGCGCCTTGAGTGGTACATCCGGACGGTCCTGACCCACTTTACGGCAGAGGACAGCAAATACAAAGACCTCTTCTACGGCTGGGATGTCGTAAACGAAGCGGTATCCGATGCGACCGGCTCCTACAGGACCGACAAGGAAAAGCCCTCGGAGAGCCTTTCCGAGGACCGGCACGGGAGCAACTCCAGCTGGTGGCATGTATACGGGAGCGAGGAGTATATCATCAACGCCTTCCTGTACGCGAACAAATACGCACCCGCATCGCTCGAGCTCTACTACAACGATTACAACGAATGTGACGTTAAGAAACGAAACGGAATCCTGAAGCTCCTTGGCGCCATAAAGGAGAAAGAAGGGGCGCCCGGAAAGGGGACAAGGATCGACGCGATGGGAATGCAGGGCCACTACGGCGTGAATTCTCCCAACACCACCGCCGTGGGAGCATCCGTCAGAGCCTACGGGGAGGTTGTCGGCAATGTCCAGATCACCGAGTGGGATATGTCCGCGAGCGACTCCTATGACGGGAGCGAAGAGTCCCTTTTGGAGGAGTACGAGAGACAGAGGAAAATCTACAACCTCGAGTACTACGAGCTGAAGGCGGCGCAGAAGGCCGGCTACGCCAATATTACGGGGATCACCTTCTGGGGAACCATCGATCCGTATTCCTGGCTCCAGTCCCGCTCCAACATCGGCGGCGGCAACCGCACCGGCCTTGCCCAGTGCCCGCTCCTGTTCGACGGAAACTATGAGCCCAAGCCCGCGTTTTATGTTTTTGCCCGGTAAGACAGAGTTCTGCAAAACAGAGTTCTTTAGACATAAGAAGGAATTATGAAAAACCTGAAAAAACTCCTGACCACCATACTGATCCTTGCGGCGCTGATCCTGGTCTGCGTCCTTCTTTCCATGCGAAGGACGGAGGATTTTCATGAAAAATATGCCGGCGTAGATCTTGACGCGCAGATCAGCGGGCTTTTGAGGGAAGGGACCTACGGGGGATACCTTAAGGAGCATGATGCGGCGGCGCTTGCAAAGGAAGATGTTGAGATCCGTCTGTCTGACTACGCCTGCGAAGAGGGCGAGGTCAGGGAGGAGGAGGATCCCCTGGGAAGCCGCGGGAAGGTCCTGTACACCGGGACGGACTCCGCCGCCTCCTTTAAGGTGAATGTCCCCGAGGCAGGCTACTACAACCTTTTTATCGACTATCTTCTCCCGGAGTCCAAGGGCGTTCCCGCAGAGCGGACCGTGATGATCAACGGGAAAATCCCCTTCGAGGACGCGAGAAACCTTTCCTTTACAAGGATCTGGACGAACGGCGGCGAGGTCCGCACCGACAACCAGGGCAACCAGATAAGACCCAGCCAGGTCGAGGTCTGCGACTGGCAGCAGGCGTATTTCAGGGATGACATCGGCTTTATCACAGAGCCCTACCTTTTCTGGTTCGAAAAGGGAGAAAACGAGCTGACCCTCCTTGCCGAAAACGAGCCGATGTATATTTCGGAGCTTAAGCTCACGGCAGTAAAGCAGGAAAAGAATTATCAGGAATACATCGCAGAGGCCCCCTCCGCACAGGGGAGCGGCGCTGCGGGAAGCTACGTACAGGTCGTCCAGGGCGAAGATTCGACCGTCCGCTCGGAGTCCTCTCTTTATGCAAAATATGACCGCTCGTCTCCCACGACGCAGCCCGGGAGCGTAACGACAACCATTCTCAACTATATCGGCGGCGACAGCTGGCGCAGCGCCGGGCAGTGGATCGAATGGGACTTTGAGGTCCCGGAGGACGGCTGGTATCACATCATGATCAAGGGCCGCCAGAATTACTCCCGCGGCTCGGTTTCCAGCCGAAGGCTCCTTATCGACGGCGCCGTGCCCTTCCGTGAGATGGAAGAGATTTCCTTCTCCTACGGAAACGACTGGGACTGCAGGAAGCTCACGGATGATAACGGCGAAGAGTACCGCTTCTACCTGAAAGGAGGCCGGCACACGCTGCGCCTTGAGGCGACGCTCGGCGGCATGGGCACCATCCTTGAGGATATGGAGGATTCCACCTACCGCCTCAACCAGATCTACCGCAGGATCCTGGTCTACACCGGTGCCAATCCGGATCCGTACCGCGATTATCATATCGACACCAACTATCCGGAAATCATGCAGGCCATGTCCCTGGAGTCCGCGCGTCTCTACAAGATCGTCGACGACATGGTGGCCTACAGCGGACAGCTCGCGGCCAACATCGCGAGCGCCCAGACGGTGGCGCAGCAGCTCGAGCGCTTCTGCAAAAAGCCACAGAAGATCACGACCGAATTCGTCTCCTTCAAGGATAACGTGACGGCGCTCGGCACGGCCTCCCTCAACATGAGCGAGACAAAGCTGGATGTCGACTATTTCGTCGTCTCCGGAACGGACGCCGCGGTTCCCGTAGAAAGAGCGGGGTTCTTTGCAAAGGCCCTGCACGAGGTTAAATCCTTCGTCGCCTCCTTTATCGTGGATTACAACGCGGTCGGCGACGTGTATGACGAAAACAGCTCCGAAGATGTCGTAAAGGTCTGGGTCCTCACGGGACGCGACCAGGGCACGATCTTAAAGGCGATGGTGGACGATGAGTTCACACCCGAGACCGGCGTGAAGGTCAACGTGGAAATCATCGATCCCCCGGCGCTTCTGAACGCGGTCCTTGCGGGGAGAGGCCCGAACGTCGTCCTCTCCGTGGGAGCCGACCAGCCGGTCAACTACGCGCTTCGCGGAGCCGCCGAGGATATCACACAGTTCCCCGGCTGGCAGGAAGTGCTCTCCCATTATTCCGAGAGCTCCTACGAGCAGTACAGGCTGGACGACCACATCTACGGCGTGCCGGAGACGCAGACCTTCAACGTCATGTTCTACCGGAAGGACGTTCTGGAGGAGCTGGGCCTTACGCCTCCGAACACCTGGCAGGAGCTGATCGAGATGCTGCCCACAATCCAGGGCAACAACCTCTCCATCGGCATCCCCACGGCGGCGGGCAGCAACTCGGCCGCGGCGGCGTCGACGGCGACCATGTCCAACGTACCGGACCTTTCTCTGTACTTCTCGCTTCTTTTCCAGTACGGCGGGGACATGTACAACGAGGCGGGCACAAGGACCACGGTCGACTCGGAGGCGGGAATCCGGGCCTTCGATGATTATGTGAGATATTTCAACGATTACGGAATCCCGACGGTCTACGACTTTGTCAGCAGGTTCCGCTCCGGCGAGATGCCGATCGGCATCGCCGCCTATTCGATTTACAATACGCTGATGGTATCCGCTCCGGAAATCCGCGGCCTCTGGGACTTCACCGTGATCCCCGGCACGGAGAAAACGGATGAAAACGGAAACACGAGTCTTTGCCGCTCCGACTTTATCACAGGAAGCGCCACGATGATGATCCGCACACAGGAGCCTTCCTTAAAGCAGGCCTCCTGGGAGTTCATGAAGTGGTGGGCCGAGCCTCAGACGCAGGTCCGGTTCGGACGCGAGATCGAGGCGCTCCTCGGGTCGTCTGCCCGGTACGCTACGGCGAACAGGGACGCATTCACGAACCTCTCCTGGAGCAAGGACGACATCGATGTCCTGAACGCCCAGTGGGATGAGACCGTAGGCATCCGCGAGGTTCCCGGCGGGTACTTTACGGGGCGCCATATTTCCAACGCGATCCGCAAGGTTATCAACGAAAAGGTGGATTCGCGTGAGACGATCATAGACTACTCGATCCTCATCGACGAGGAAATCCGGAAGAAGAGAATCGAGTTCGGCATGCCGGTTGACCAGCAGGAGCTGCAGAAGGAAAACAGCTGACTATGAAAGACTATTTCAATAAGTACATAGAGCTTCGAAGGCACAATATCCAGGTGGCCGTCAGGAAGGCGAAGAGCCGGAAGATGTGCTATCTCTTCCTTGCGCCCTACGCCATCCTGTTTACCATGTTCTTTGTATTCCCGGTCGTGGCGTCGATTTATTACAGCTTCACCTACTACAACATCCTGGAGCCGCCGCGCTTTATCGGCCTTCGGAACTATATCAACCTGATCCTCCAGGACGATATTTTCCTTATCGGCGTAAAGAACACGATGCTGATCGCCGTGATCACGGGGCCCCTTGGATACATTCTGTCCTTCCTGTTTGCCTGGCTGATCAACGAACTGCCGCGCTGGATCCGCAGCATCGCGGTTATCGTCTTCTACGCTCCTTCGATCGCCGGCAACTGCTACGTCATCTTCTCGGTCTTCTTCAGGGGCGACGCCTACGGCTACGTCAACGCGCTGCTCATGAATGTCGGCATCATCGATACGCCCAAGCTCTGGCTGATCGATCCGAACTACATGCTTCCGATCTGTATGATCGTCATCCTCTGGATGAGCCTCGGCACCGGATTCCTTTCCTTCGTCGCAGGCCTCCAGGGCGTCGACAGGGCCCAGTTCGAGGCGGGCTATATGGACGGCGTCAAGAACCGCTGGCAGGAGCTGTGGTACATAACGCTCCCCAACATGAAGCCGATGCTGATGTTCGGCGCGGTCATGTCCATCACCCAGGCCTTCGGCGTCGCCGACGTGACGATGGCCCTGTGCGGCTACCCCAGCACGGACTACGCGGCAAGAACTATAGTGACGCACCTTTTCGACTACGGCTTTTCCAGGTTTGAAATGGGATATGCCTGCGCGATCGCGACAATCCTGTTCCTGATGATGATTCTGTGCAACAAAGCAATCCAGAGCCTGTTAAGGAGAGTGGGAACCTGAGTATGACACGTCTATCAAAAGAAGAAAAAAAGGCCGCGCGCCTTAAGAAAAAAGAGGAAAAGGCGCAGGTCTACCATAAAAAGCTGATCCGAAGGAGAAAGCCGAACCGGTCCATAGGCGGGGATATCATGCTGTACCTCTTCCTCCTCTTTGTCGCGTTCATCATGGCCTTCCCGATTATCTATGCTGTCAGCAACGCGTTAAAGCCTCTGGACGAGCTCTTTAAATTCCCGCCCAGGATCTTTGCGCAGCACCCGACGCTGGATAACTTCTCGGACCTGTTCGTCACGATGGGGAAATCCTGGGTCACGTTCTCGAGATACCTGTTCAACACCGTGTTTATCACCTTCGTGGGAACGCTCGGGCACCTGATCATCGCATCCATGGGTGCCTTTGTACTGGCAAAATATGACTTCCCCGGGGGAGACGCCTTCTTCAAGCTGGTCACGGTGGCCATGATGTTTACCGGCTGGGTAACCCAGATCCCCAATTACCTTTTGCTGAACAGGCTCGGCTGGATCGATACCTACTGGGCGATCATCGTGCCCGCCTTCGCATCGCCCATGGGACTCTTCCTTATGAAGCAGTTCATGGAGGGACTTCCGACGTCGCTTATCGAGGCGGCCAAGATCGACGGGGCGAACGAGTGGAAGGTATTTACCGGCATTGTCATGCCGAACGTTAAGCCCGCCTGGATGACGCTGATCATCTTCTCCGTGCAGGCGCTCTGGAACAACAAGGCGTCCACCTATATCTACTCGGAGGAGAGAAAGACGCTCGTCTACGCCCTGCAGCAGATTCAGAGCGGCGGAATCGCGAGAACCGGTCAGGGCGCGGCGGTCCTGGTTGTTGTCATGATCGTTCCGATCATTATCTTTATCTTCTCGGAGAGCCAGATCCTGGAAACCATGGCAAGCTCCGGACTTAAGGACTGATAAGAGGGATGCAGCGAATATGCGAGGAAAAAACGGGATATTAAAAACAGCGGCCGCAGCGGCGGCATTGCTCATAGCCCTTACCGCATGCGTTCCGGTTCCCGTTCAGGCGAGGGAATACGGATATACGTATAACTACGATTACTGGGGAGATGTGCAGGAGGGCCCGGACCTGTATTCGGTATGCAAGGTCCTGACATCGGCGGACTTAAAGCTCGAGCAGAAGCTCAAAAGCCCCCAGGGACTGTTTGCCGCAGGCGATCTTCTGTATCTTTGCGACTCCGGCAACAACCGCATTATCGAGATTCACAGGAGCTCGCCGGAAAAGCTCGAGGTGACAAGGATCATCGACTCCTTTACCGGGAATGTCGACGTGACGACCTTTTCCAACCCGACCGATATCGCGGTCTCCGAGGAAGGGGACTTTTATATCGCGGACCAGGGCAACGCCAGGATTTTAAAGCTGAGCAGCGACCTTGAGTACCTGATGCAGTTCGACAAGCCGGTGGACAACACCCTTGATCCCAAGATCGCCTTCCAGCCCAAGAAGATCGTGATCGATACGGCGGGGCGCGTCTACTGCATCGCGGCCGGCATCAACAAGGGTCTTATCAAGTACGAGGCGGACGGGGAATTCTCCGGATTTGTCGGAGCGACGAGGGTCAGCTTTGACTGGACGGATTATATATGGAAGAAATTCGCGACCCAGGAGCAGAGGGCGAGGATGGAATCCTTCGTCCCGACCGAGTATGACAACGCATACATGGATTATGAGGGCTTTATCTACGCGGTAGCGGGATCCTTAAAGCCCGACGACCTCAGGGACGGGACCGTTGACGCCGTCCGAAAGCTCAACCTTATGGGGAACGACATTCTTGTAAGGAACGGCGACTGGGACGTATTCGGCGACCTGTACTGGGGATACGGCGGAGGGTACGAGGGCCCCTCGTATTTTACCGACGTTACGGTCATGGACAATGACATTTACGTCTGCCTTGACAGGAACAGGGGAAGGCTTTTCGGCTACGACGACCAGGGCCACATCGTCTTCTGCTTCGGCGGAAACGGCAACATGGACGGATATTTCCGGCGCCCCGCGGCCATCGAGCACATCGGCCACGAGCTCTACGTCGTTGACAGCCTCGACTGCTCCGTCACCGTATTCGTCCCGACACAGTTCGGGCAGCTCGTCTATAAGGCGATCGAGGAATTCGACGAGGGTCATTACGAGGCCTCCGGAAAGGCCTGGGAGGAGGTCATGAGCCTTAACGGCAACTACGACCTCGCCTATATCGGCATCGGCAGATCGCTCCTTCGGCAGGAACGCTACAAGGAAGCGATGCGGTATTTTGAACTGAAATACGACGAGGAGAATTATTCCAAGGCGTTTAAGCAATACCGCAAGATCTGGGTCGAGGAGCATATCGGCTGGATCGCGGCGGCAGTGCTGGTGCTGTTTCTGGTGCCTATGGGGATCGGAAGAGTCAGGAAAATCAAGCACGAGATCGACACGGCGGACATTTTCGTATACGGCAAGGACAGGTGATGAGGATGGAGGCAAAGGCAAGACCGTTGAGTATTTCGGAAGGCCGGGATAAACGAGGTACATATATCGATTCCCTCAAGTTCTCGCTGTACTGCATCACGCACCCCCTGGACGGGTTCTGGGATCTTACGCACGAGAGGCGGGGAACAATCGCTGCGGCGAACACCATATTGTTCCTGACGATACTGGTCAGGATTTTAAAGCTCAGGTATACAAGCTTCCTTTTCATAAAGGTGTACTGGGAGGATTTGAATATTTTCCTCTACATCGCCAGTATCCTGTTTCCCCTCGCCTTATGGGTTGTGGGCAACTGGGGACTGACCACCCTCTTCGACGGGAAGGGAAGGCTCGGGCAGGTCTACATGGCGACCTGCTATGCGCTGACGCCCTATCCGCTGATCCAGTTCCCGCTGATGGTATTTTCCCACTTCGTCACGATCGACGAGGCGGAGTTCTACGCGATGGTGAGCATGCTCTCGCTCATCTGGGCGGCGGTCCTTATCGTGGCGGCCATGGGGCAGATCCATGAGTACTCCGCGGGAAAGAACCTTCTTTTTACGGTCGCGTCGCTCTTTGCGATGCTGGTAATGATTTTCATCCTGATGATTTTCTTCAGCATGATTTCGCAGGGTGTGGCATATTTTGTCTCCCTGGTAAGAGAGATCCTGTTCCGGCTATAGGGGAGTGATGACGGATGACGGCAAAAAAGCTTCTGAAAAATATAATAAGACATCTCCCGGTGCTGATCCTTGCCGCGGTGATCCTGGGCGGCGTGTACCTGATCGTCAATTACAGGAATCCCGGGGCGGCGCAGGAGGAATTAATCCAGCCCCGCGCCTATAACGGGGACGGCAAGGACGTCGTTATTGAGAACGATAAGCTGCGCTTTACAATGAACGCGGCCAATACGCAGTTTTCCGTCGAGGTAAAGGACAGCGGCAAGGTGTGGTACTCCAACCCGCCCGCGGCCGGCGCCGACATGCTCGCCCTTGCGGACGAGAAGGACAAGATCCAGTCTCCGCTCCTTATGTCCTATGCGGTGGTGCAGGGCCTTGAGACGACCTACAACGCCTACGGATACAGCGCAAGGAACGGAATCTACGAGATCGAAAAGCTGGACGATGAGACCATCCGCGTCGACTATTCGCTCGGAAACCTCGAGAAGGAATTTATCATCCCGCCGGTCATCACCAAGGCCGAGTTTGACAAATGGATGGCGCAGCTCGACAAGAAGTCCGTCGACCTGATCCAGCAGTACTACAAAAAGTACGACATCAAAAAGCTGGGCAAAAAGGACAACAAGAAGGAGCTGATCGCCAACTATCCCATCATCGAGCAGAGCGTTATTTACGTCCTTCGCGACACGACGAAGGAGCAGACCAGAAAGACGATCCAGGAGCTGTTCGAACAGGCGGGCTATACCTATGAGGATTATCTGGCGGACAAGGAGCTGGACCTGAAGGAGAAGGTGTCCGACAAGCCGATTTTCAACGTATCGGTTATCTACCGGCTCGAAGGAGATGATCTTGTGGTGGAGATCCCGCTGAGGGACCTGGAATACAGGAGCGCGACACCGATTTATACGATAACGCCCCTTCCGTATTTCGGCGCGGGCGGCACGAAAGAGGAAGGCTTTATCCTGGTGCCCGAGGGCGGCGGGAGCCTGATCCGCTTCAACAACGGCAAGACGCAGCAGAGCAGCTATTATACAAATGTGTACGGATGGGACATGTGCCTTCGCCGTGACGCCGTAGTACACAATACCAGAGCGTATTACGGCGTCTACGGTATATCGGAGGGTGACGATTCCTTTATCTGCATCCTGGAGGACGGAAGCTCCTACGCCTCCATCCAGGCGGACGTCAGCGGCAAGAACAACAGCTACAACTATGTAAACGCCGTCTACAGCGTCTGCTCCAGGGAGAAATACGACGTCGGCGATATCGCGAACAGTGATATCTACGAGTACCTGCCGAAGGTCTGGGACGAGACACTTTCCCAGCGCTACTGCTTTATCGATTCGGGCAGCTACGTCGATATGGCAAAGCAGTACGGCGCGTATCTTGAAAACCGCTACGGGAACGCGCTTTCCATGAACAGCGACGCGGATGCGCCGGTCGTAGTCGAGATCATCGGCGCGATCGACAAGGTAAAGCAGATCGTCGGCGTCCCGGTATCCAGGCCCTTAAAGCTCACATCCTTTGATGAGGCTGCGGATATGGTCCGCGACATCAGCGGGATGGGAATCACCAACCTCTCCGTCAAGCTCAGCGGCTGGTGCAACGGGGGCATAAAGCAGAAGGTCCTTACCAGAGTAAAGCCGATCCGCGAGCTCGGCGGGGCTTCGGGCCTGAAGCGCCTTTGCGAAGCGGCAAAGGAGTGCGGCGCGGACCTGTACCTGAACGGCATCACGCAGTATGCGTATGACAGCGACCTGCTGGACGGGTTCTTCTCCCTTTCGGACTCGGCAAGGCTTCTCAGCAAGGAGCGCGCGCAGCTCCACAAGTACAGCCACATAACCTACGCGGAGAGGGAAAACGACGACAACACCTACTACCTTGTTCACACGGACTACGCAAGGAAGATGACAGAGAACCTTGCGGGGGCGGCGGCCTCCTACGGAGCCGGAATTTCCTTCGAGGATACCGGAATGGACCTGTCCTCGGATTTCTACCGCAAGGACATGCGCAGCAGGCAGTCCGTCTTAAAGCTTCAGGAGCAGCGGATGAAGGAGCTCTCCGAGAGCGGGACGAACCTGATGGTCAACATGGGCAACGACTACGCGGTGCCCTACTGCAGGATGGTCACCGGCATGGACCTTCGGGGGAGCGAGTACACGATTCTCGATGAATGCGTCCCGTTTTTCCAGCTGGCCCTCCACGGCAGGATCAACTACACGGGCGATGCCCTCAATATCAGCGGCAACGATGAGGAGGAGATCCTCGCCAGCGCGGAATACGGCGCGGGACTTCTGTTTACCTTTATGGATGAGACGTCCTTTGCGACCCAGAAGACGCTGTACACCGAGTTCTACGGCTCCAACTATGACGGCTGGAAGCAGAGGATGAGTGATATCTGCGGACGCTATAACAAGGAGCTCGGACACACCTTCTGCCAGGAGATGACAGGACACGAAAACATCACGGACGATCTGTCGCTGACAGAATACGCCGACGGGACGAAGGTCTATGTCAATTACGGCTATGCCGACGCGAAGACACAAGGCGGCATCACCGTTCCCGCTAGAGACTATCTTGTGGTGCGGTAAGGGGCCTTACGGCAGCAGGCAGGACCGGGCTGCGGATAAGACCTGGACGCGGTGAAACAACAGGAGAACAGTTACTTATGAAACCGAAACGGCACAAATATGTGGGACTCCAGAAGAGAAAGGCGAAGGCGGGATACATGTTTATCATGCCCTTCATCATCGGCTTTCTGGTGTTTATGGTAAAACCGTTTTTCCAGTCCCTGTACATGAGCTTCTGCAATGTCGAGCTCGGCGCGGGAACCTTCCGCCAGACCTTCAGCGGTCTTACGAATTATCGTTTTGCCTTCATGGTCGATCCCGAATACAACCGTCTGGTCGTGGAGGAAATCTCCAGGATGATGGTTTATTCCCTCGCGATCATTGTTTTCAGCTTTTTTGTCTCGCTCATCCTGAACCAGACCTTTCACGGAAGAGCATTCGTACGTGCCGTCTTCTTCCTGCCCGTGATTCTATCCTCCGGAGTCATCCTGGGCCTCGAGGAAAACAACCAGCTGATGTCCTCGCTTGCGCAGACGATTGAAAACACAACGCAGGGCATCAGCATTACGGCGGCGCTTGAGAGCATCCTCCGCACGGCGGGCGTCGGCGTGAGGGCGTACGAGACACTTTTCGAGGTCATCGACAACATCTACGACGTCGCGATCGCGTCCGGAATCCAGATCATTATTTTCCTTTCCGGACTCCAGAACATCTCCTCCAACATGTACGAGGCGGCCGACATCGAGGGCTGCACGAAGTGGGAGAGCCTGTGGAAGATCACCTTCCCGATGATCAGCTCCCTGTTCCTCGTCAACTGGATCTACACGGTCGTCGACTTCTGCATGAGAAGCGACAACGGCGTCATCAAAAAGATACAGACGGTCATGATCGACCAGCAGCAGTACGGAAACGCATCGGCGATGTCCTGGATCTATTTTGTCATCGTCCTGGCCTTTGTCGGCGTGACATCGTTTCTGATCTCAAAGAGGGTTTATTACTATGACTAAGCGTTCCTGGAAAAAAACAAAGACCGGGGCTCCTTCGGCGGAAACCGGCATGGCCGCAGCAAATGCGGCTGCAGCGGGTGCGGATACGCAGGTCCGCTATTCCCAGCTCGGCTTCTTTGAAAGAAACCGGCTTTCCGGGGGATATCTTTTAAGGAAGATCGTGGCACAGAAGGCGGTCAGCATCATCCGCGCGATCCTTCTGTTCGGCATGTGCTTTATGATCCTGCAGCCGATCCTCAACAAGATTTCCGTCAGCTTCATGACTGAGCAGGACCTGTACAATCCGGTCGTCATATCCATCCCGGAGCATTTTACCACGGAGAATTACCGGCTCGCGGCGGAGCTGATGACTTACAGCAAGGCACTGACGAATTCCTTTATCGTCTCGCTTACCATCGCGCTTTTGCAGATCGCGGTCTGCACGCTGGCAGGCTACGGGTTCGCAAGGTTCCAGTTCCCCTTCAAGAAGTTCTGGTTCGCGTGTGTGATCCTGGTTATCCTCATCCCGCCGCAGACCATCGCGAGCTCGCTTCACCTGCACTTCAGGTTCTTCGATATCCTGGGCCTGTTTAAGCTGACAACGGGAAAAACGGTGAACCTTCGAGGCTCCGCGCTTCCGTATTACCTTATGAGCGCGGGCTGCATGGGACTCAAAAACGGCCTGTATATCTACATGATCCGGCAGTTTTTCCGCAATATCCCCGTGGATCTTGAAGAGGCGGCTTATGTGGACGGGTGCGGAATGCTCAGGACCTTCATAAAGATCATGCTCCCGCAGTCAAAGCCCATCCTGACCTCCTGCTTTTTGTTCGCCTTTGTCTGGCAGTGGACGGACGGCTTTTATTCCAAGATGTTCCTTGGCAACACAAAGCTGGTCAGCACGGCGCTTTCGAGAATCGTCGACAGCCTGAGCGCATATATCCAGCGCATCAACGGCGTCAAGACGACCATCTCCATCGCGTATTCCAACTGCATCCTTGCGACAGGGACGCTGATGATCATTATGCCGCTGATCATCCTGTATCTGTTCGCACAGAAGGCCTTTGTCGAGAGCATCACAAGCTCCGGCATCAAGATGTAAGGATTTTCGTGCGGCAGAACAAAGGCTGCTGCGGCCGGCAGAACAAAGGCTGCTGCGGCCGGCAAAATAAGGTAAATCTCTCCCCGGGCTGCAGGAAATGCCTGCAGGGACTGTGAAAGGCAGTGCACAGGGCGGCCGGAAGGCATTGACCGAAAAGCCTGCAGGGAGCTGATTTATAAAGGCACAACCGGGGATATCCCGGACAACACACGCGCCTTACCGGTAAGGCGCTTACCATCCAATTCTCAAGGAGGGATTACTATGAGAAAGTCTCTTGCAAAAAACGTAACAGTCGCGATCATGCTGGCTGCTATGGCAATGAGCGCAGTAGGATGCGGCGGTTCCGCGCCCGCACCCGCGGCGGCACCTGCCCCGGCTGCTTCGGAGGAGGCTGCGGCGCCTGAAGAAGCAGTGGAGGAAGAGGCTGCAGAGGAAGAAGCAGCGGAGGAAGAGGCTGTAGAGGAAGAGGCAGAAGCGGAGGAGCCTGAGGAAGAAGAGAGCCCTTATACCGTGATTACGGATGAGAACGGCGATCCCATCGACCTGGGCGGCATGGATATTATTATCCGCAACTGGTGGTCCGGTGATCCGGCAGAGCCGCAGAACGATTATGAAGAAGCGGTTCAGGAATACAGAGACTGGATCCAGGAGACCTACAACTTCACCATCAAAGAACAGGCTATCTCCGACTGGGGCTCCACGCCCGCTGATTTCGTCGACTATGCGACAACCGGCGGCGATGAGAACTATATCTGGATCCTGCGCGACGATCCCGCGATCACATCCGCGATGTCCAACGGCCTGATGTATGATCTGGCAACCCTTGACTGCCTTGACTTCTCGGCGACGAAGTTCCAGAGAAACAAGCTCCATGAGCAGTATTCCAAGGGCGATGAGATCTATGCCATGTTCGCAGGCTATTCCGAGGCCCGCACGGGTGTTTACTTCAACAAGAGACTTCTGCAGGAGGCTGGCATCGATCCCGAAGAGATCTATCAGATGCAGAGAGACGGCTCCTGGACATGGGATGCCTTCACAGACGTTATGGCAAAGGCTCAGAGAGACGTCGACAATGACGGCGTGACGGATATCTGGGGTCTGACCCTGAACGAGGGCATCATGACCACGGCTGCCGTATTCTCCAACGGCGGATCCTACATCGGCAAGGACGACAACGGCTACTTCTACAACCTTGAGAGCGCAGAGACCCTGGAAGCTCTTGAGTGGACGGTCGATACCTTCAACAAGTACGACATGCCCGATCCGGAAGGCGCTGAGTGGGATTACTACAAGGAAGCCTTTGTCAACGGCATGGCTGCCTTCATGGTAGACGACGAGTACTGCGGAACTCCCGGCAACTTCCTTGAGGATATGCAGGACGAGGTCGGCTTCGTAATGTTCCCGAAGGGACCTAAGGGCAAGGATTACATCAACGTATGGTCCAACAACCCGGCGGCAATCCCTGCCTGCTACGACGCAGACAAGGCATGGAAGCTTGCGTTCGCATACAACCTCTACACCGATGCTCCTGCAGGCTATGAGGATTACAACGGCTATCTTTCCACCGCCCGCAATGGTGTCTTTGACGCGGAAGCAGTCGATGAGACCATCACGATGATGACAGAAGAAGAACACGGAACCATCGCATACCACGGCATGATCCCGAACCTGGATCTCGGTCCGGACCTGATCTGGAACATCGGACCCGGCTCTGTTGTTTCCGAGCAGGTTGAAGCAATCCGCGACACCTGGAAGCAGTATGTTGAGGATGCCAATAAGTAAATCTTTCAGGGTATAAGCTTATTATCCGGCACTGCCTTTAAGCCCGCAGGGCGCCGCTTTTGCGGCGCCCTGCTCGCTGTAAGGAGTAATGTGATATATTGATATAAGAGCGCCGGAGACGTTCCTGAATCGGAGGCGTTCCCGAATCGGAAGCAGAAAAGAAATCAGAAGCAGAAAACGAATCGGAAGCAGAAAACGAATCGGAAGCAGAAAAGAATTCATCGGCAATCAGGGTGCGGTGAGCTATGGGTGAGCTATGGATAAGGTAAGATTTCATCTTCCGGGATTAAGATACAATTTCCCGCTGAACATGATGTGGCTAAGTCTTTTGGAGCAGCATCCGGAGTACTTCAGGGACGGGGTGGAAATCGCCTCCTTTTTCGGCACCTTCCCGCCGGCTATCTGGAACGGGGGAAGGCTTGTTCCCGACGATCAGTGCGACGCCGGCTTTGTCCGGAACGTGATAAGGGCTATCAACTCCAAAAAGATTCCAGTCCGCTATACCTTCACGAACCCCCTGATTACGGAGGCGGATCTGGAGGATCCCTTCTGCAATTTCCTGATGCGCGAGGCTTCGGGAGGGATGAACGAGGTTCTTGTTTTCTCGCCGATCCTGGAAAAATATCTTCGGGAAAAATATCCATCGTTCGCCTATGACTCCACGACCTGCAAGGAGATCAGGGACGCGGACGAGCTTGCGCGCGAGCTGGAAAAGGACTACCGCTATGTGGTCCTCGACTATAACCTGAACGGGCGCTTCGATATCCTGGAAAATCTCCCTCATAAGGAAAAGCTGGAGGTCCTTGTCAATCCTCTGTGCATACCGAACTGTCCGCGCAGGGGAGACCACTACAAAAACATAGCGAAAAACCAGAATATCATGCGAAGGAACGCAAAGCTCCCGCCGCAGAAAAGACAGCCCCTGATCCCGTGGACCTGCGAATACGGGGACTACAACAACCTGTACACGATTCAGGGCTATTCCACCTTTGTCTCCCCGGAGAAGATCTGGAACGAATACGTGCCCCGCGGCATCAACAATTTCAAGATCGAGGGCAGAACCGCAAACCTCTTCTCGCTGATCGAGACCTACTGCTTTTTCATGCTGAAGCCCGAAAGTGTGGGAGCGGCAAGGCTCCTGCTTCTGAGGAATCTCGAACAGGCAAAGGTGATCAATGTCATGAGGCCAAGACCGGGCGTCTGGCCGTAGGAAGAAACTATGGAATCGACTGAAAAGAAAATATACTGGCACCTTCCGGGCTTTTATGTCTATTTCTATTTAAACCAGATCCTGATCCATCTGATGCAGACCTGCCCGGAGGCCTTCTATGACGGATACTGCGCAGGCAGCGTCTACGGGACGTTCCCGGGCGCCATCTGGAACGGCGGCAGGGCGGTCTTCGGCCTCGCCTCGCACGGAGATATGCAGAAGATCATTTCCACCTACAACCGCTTCGGCGTTCCGGTGCGCTTTACCTGGACGAATCCGCTGATTGAAGAAAAGCACCTTTCGGATACCTACTGCAACCTGATCATGGACACGGCGGATAATGGGATGAACCAGGTCCTGGTCAATTCGCCGGTCCTTGAGGAGTACTTAAGGAAGCGCTATCCGGACTTTGAATTTATTTCGTCGACGACAAAGCGGATTACGGATCTCGAGTCCCTCGGCGCAGAGCTTGGCAGGGACTATAAGCTGGTCGTTCTGGACTATGACCTGAACCACGACGAGAAGACGCTGAAGGCCCTTGAGAAGGATGCAGACAGGATCGAAATTCTGACCGATGAGATCTGTTTTCCAAACTGCCCAAGACGCGCGGAGCACTACCGCGACGAGGGCTTCATGCAGCTGAATTTCGAGCGGGGCAAGGTGTTCGACTGCCCGAACCGAAAGACCAGGCCCTCCTTTGACGAGTGCCGCAAAAGACCTGCCTTTATTTCAAAGGAGGAGCTCCCCGCCTATATCGACCGCGGCTTTGTCAATTTCAAGCTAGTGGGGCGCGGCCTCCCCGTCGAACTCGTGACCGAGTCCTACCTCTACTACCTTGTCAAAGAAGAAAAGCAGCAGATGATTGCGGACAGGATCCAAAAAGACCTCGCAAAGCTCACCCGCAGGTGAACCGTAGATCCCATGAAAGACCATAAATTCGATTTCAAATGTTTAGCCGGTCCGGTGCTTGTCCTGGCCGCCGGTCTTATGCTGATCATCGTGTATGCGCCGACGACCGAAGCCGTGAACAGGATGGTGGGGCTTGGGTTTCTCGCACTGTGCGCCGGCACCTTCTGGATGCTTTTTGCCCTCTATACGGAATACGACAAGACCGGAAAGGACCTGCCGGAGTTTTTAAATAAGTTCTTCCCGAATTACCCGGTGGTGGAGGACCGGAGCGACCTGACCCGGCTGCTGAGCGGCTTTCGCAGAAGCTACAGCGATTTTCTCTCGGGTGAGTTCGCGGAGCAGAACAGCGCTCTCCAGAATTATGCGACCCAGCTGATGTGGCACAGTGCCGCGCTTCAGAAAAAGCGGCTGATGAAAAAGAACCTGACCATTGAGATGGATTCAGTCCGCAGGGCATACACCGGCAGGCAGGGCTGCCTCAGGCAGAACAGTTATTTCGACGGAAGATACCAGGTAAACGATATTTATGAGGAAATCTCGGCCCTGAGGATCATTAAGCAGGGAGCCAGGACCATTCGGCGGATCAGGGATAATGAGGTGGCGCATTTTACCCTGCTTTCCGCAAAGCAGTCGGGCGAAGCCAGGGTCATCTGTCCCAACTGCGGGAATAAGACAACAAGGGAAAACCTCCTCGACGGCTGCGATTACTGCGGCACGAAGTTTACAGTCGAGGACATGAAGAACAAGGTCGACAGCTTCGGGCTGCGGCGCGATTTCCGCACATCCGCCAGCAAGAAGGAGGCGGTAAAGGAGCTGGCGTATCCCTGGATAACCCTGGCGGTGCTCCTTCCCCCGATTTATTTCAGCATAATCGGAGCTTTTGTATATATGCCGGGTACGAACATTTTCATGCGGCTCCTGGCAGGACTTCTTTCGGCAGGACTGCTGGGACTTCTCGCATGGAGTCTCAAGGCAATGGTCCTGACACTGTGTGTTCCTTTTATCCTCCTTGCCGGCGCGAGATCGGAGTCGCTGAGCCGGAAGATGATTTACAGCCGCGCCGGGGAAGAGGAGCAGGAGAAGCAGATGGCTGGGCAGGTCCGAAAAAGAGACCCTCTCTTTTCCCTCCAGAGCTTTTTCGGCGGCGTCCAGAATAAGCTTTCCGCCATACATTTCGCGGATCTTCCGGCAGAGATCAATGCCTTCTCCGAAAATGACATGTCTCCGTTTCTGGAAAAGTATAAGGATGTTGTGGATGTCGATATTCTTGATATGAAAATGGATTCCTATACGGCGGACAAAAAGCTTCAGACCGCGGCTGTCAGCGCCCGTCTAAGCCTTATGGAGCATGACGGCAGAAGGATCCGGAAACGCACTGAAAACCTGAAGCTTACGATGACCAAGGATGCCGGCTGCAGGACGCAGGCAGTCTGCGGCGCGTCCGTCCTGAAATGCAAAGGGTGCGGCGCCAGCCTCTCGCTGATGGAGGGCAAGACCTGCAGCTACTGCGGCAGGAACCTGGATCTTAGGCAGTATGACTGGGTTATCGATAGATACGAGATCCTGAAATCCTGAAAGAAAAGCAGTGAAGGACACTTAAGGGGAAGGATGAGAACAGCCGGAAGATATTCAGCGCCTTTGTGGATGCCATGACACGCCGCCTTTGAGTGGGCGGGATGATTTGATAAGCCTTTACGCTTTGAGACGGCAGGACTAAGGCGGCAGGCCGGATATTTCGATGAACAATAATATATGGATTAATAAAAAATATTGACATTACCTGCAGCCCTATCATATACTTTAGCAAATTAAACAGCTAAACCGTTGAGGGAGAGAAGTAGGTGATTTCCCTTTCATTACAGAGAACCGCGGCAGGTGAGAGCGCGGCATGAAACATTTCACTGAATGGACTTCCGAGGGCGCAGTCAAAGGAATTTACACTTCTGAGTATTCTGCGACGCCGAAGGCGGGCGTTATCAGCCGGGGATATGAAGGTATCCCGCAAAGCGCACGGGTCATGCCGTGAATCAAGGTGGCACCGCGGATTGTGTCGTACATACCAACTGTACCCATTCGTCCTTGACAGACACTACGTCTGCCAAGGACTTTTTGCGTGAGCCATGAGCCATGCGCAGACGGATGATTCGACAGACCCCGTAGGTTTACTTCCAGGGGGGG
>ODAI011556336.1_pt1 | contig 21718 bp, 18 predicted proteins | sample 1539321 | NCBI WGS metagenome assembly ODAI01 (sample SAMN02144231, study PRJEB22623) | gut metagenome | biome: sheep rumen | host: Ovis aries | place: New Zealand | reverse complement strand
TAAGTGACTTGTCGCAGGTTCAAATCCTGCACGGCACACTCATGTACCGTTAGCTTATTGGTAAAAGCCCTTGCTATGGGAAAATCCCGTCTTGAAAAACACGGTAACAGCAACACCTCGGGGCGCAAGTGAAGCAGGTTCGATTCCTGCACGGTACACTATATTTTATTTATCAAAAGGAGATAATACCTATGCAGTGGACAGGACTTAATGTTCTTCGTGAAAAATATCTTTCGTTCTTCGAGAGCAAAAACCATACCCGTATGGCAAGCGCATCTCTCGTTCCGCAGGGCGATAAAAGCCTCCTCCTGATTAATTCGGGAATGGCTCCCCTTAAAAAATATTTCCTCGGTCAGGCTGTTCCTCCGAATGTCAGAGTTACTACCTGCCAGAAATGTATCCGTACTCCCGATATCGAAAGTGTCGGAAAAACTGCCCGTCACGGTACTTATTTCGAGATGCTCGGAAATTTCTCCTTCGGTGACTACTTCAAAAATGAAGCTATCGAATGGGCTTGGGAATTTCTCACGAAAACTCTTGAAATTCCTGCTGACCGCCTCTGGATTACCATTTACGAAAGCGATGATGAGGCTGAACAGATATGGGAAAATAAAATCGGTATCCCTCACGACAGAATTATCCGCCTCGGCAAAAAAGATAATTTCTGGGAACATGGCTCAGGTCCGTGCGGTCCATGCTCCGAAATACATTTCGACCGTGGCGAGGCTTACGGTCCTTTTGAAAACTTTGAACAGGCAAGCGACTGCGACCGTGTTATCGAAATCTGGAATCTCGTTTTCAGCCAGTTCGACAGCGACGGAAACGGTAACTATGCCGAAATGAAAAATAAAAATATCGACACAGGTATGGGTCTTGAAAGACTTGCCTGCGTTATGCAGGGCGTTGACAATATCTTTGAAGTAGATACCGTCCAGAATATCATGAAGCATATCTCTAAATTCGCAGGCGTTGAGTATAAGACAGACGCTAAAAAAGATGTCTCCCTGCGTGTAATTACTGACCATATCAGAAGTACCACTTTCATGGTAGGTGACGGAATACTCCCTTCAAATGAAGGTCGTGGCTACGTCCTCAGACGACTTTTAAGACGTGCTGCCCGTCACGGAAGATTACTGGGAATCACTAAGCCTTTCCTCCATGAAGTCTGTGATACTGTCATAAATGAAAATGCCGACGCTTACCCCGAACTCGCTGAAAAAAGAGATTACATAAAGAAAATTATCAGCGTTGAAGAAGAAGCTTTCGCTAAAACTATTGACAAAGGTACTGAACTCCTCAGCCAGTTCATAAATAAATTAAATTCCGAAAACAATAAAACTCTTTCAGGCGATGACGCTTTCAAACTCGCTGATACTTACGGTTTCCCCATTGATTTGACTATCGAAATATGTGAGGAAAAAGGTCTTTCCGTTGATGTTGAAAGATTCAAGGCTCTCGCCCTCGAACAGAGAAACAAGGCTAAGATTGACCACCTCGCAAAAGCCGGTTCTTCATGGGCTGACAACAGCATTAAAATTGATGCTCCGAAAACTGTTTTCACGGGCTATACGGACAATTCTGCCGATGATGCCGAAATCCTCGCCATTTACAAGGACGGTCAGGAAATCAGTACCGCCAATGAAGGCGATGATGTCGTTATCCTCCTCGACAAAACTCCTTTCTATGCGGAAAGCGGCGGTCAGGTCGGTGACAGCGGTATAATCTCCAATGGCATAAATAAAGCCGATATTGCCGATACTATCAAATCAGAAGGTCATTTCCTCCATGTCGCTTCAATTTCCGAGGGTTCACTCTCAAAGGGTGACAAGGTAAACGCTTCAATAAATACCGAAAGACGCTGGAATATCATGCGTAACCATACGGCTGCCCACCTCCTCCAGAATGCCCTCCGAAAAGTTCTCGGTGAACACGTTCATCAGGCTGGTCAGCTCGTAAATGATAAAGCCTGCCGTTTCGACTTCAATCACTTCTCCGCAATGACAGATGAGGAAATATCTGAGGTTGAAAATATCGTCAACAGTGAGATTATGAGCAATATTCCCGTTACAATGCAGGAAATGCCCATTGATGAGGCAAGAAAACTCGGTGCTATGGCTCTGTTCGGTGAAAAGTACGGCGATACCGTAAGAGTTGTCACAGCAGGTGATTCAATTGAGTTCTGCGGCGGTACTCACGTTTCAAATACTTCTCAGCTTGGTCTTTTTAAGATAGTTTCGGAAAGTTCGGTTGCCGCAGGTACAAGACGTATCGAGGCTGTTACGGGTATCAATGTTCTTGAACTTCTCAACGATTTCAAGAATACTATTATAAAATCCGCTAAGGCTCTCAAACTCGCAAATATTACCGAACTCCCCGAAAAATGTGCCGCTGTTACCGCTGAACTCAAAGAAAAAGATAAAAACCTCGAATCTCTAAATCAGCAGATTGCAAATGCTAAGGCTGCCGATATTTTCAGGAACAGCACCGATATAAACGGCATAAGTGTCATAAAATCCAACCTTGGCACTTCTACCCCCGATGAACTCAGAAAACTCGGTGACAGCATAAAGGATAAGGCTGAACCCGTTATCGCCTTCTTTGCAGGTGTGAACGGTGCAAAAGGCACTCTCTACTGCGTATGCTCAAAGGCTGCCGTTGAAAAGGGCGCAAATGCAGGCAAACTCGTCCGTGAGGCTGCCGCTGTTACAGGCGGTAAGGGCGGCGGTAAGCCTGACAGTGCTATGGCTGGTATGGGAGATATCTCAAAGGCTGATGATGCTGTAAATGCCTTTGAAAATATCGTTTCCGAACTTGTAAAATAATTAAAATATCCCCCGTCCTTTCGGGCGGGGAGATAATACGGTTTTTTGCTTTCGATAAAACAAATCGGAATTTAGAGGAGAGTAAAGACATGAAGACGATTGAATATAAAACAGAATTTGGAGAAATTATTTTTCCCGATGGTTTTGAACAGAAACTTTCTGGAAGAAGTCTAGAGGAACAGATGGACTTCTATCGTATTACTATGGTAACCACAATCAAAAAGTACAGCTATGGAGAACTTGACAGCAAAAATGAGCGTAAGAAAACAGTTAAATTAAAAGAATGTGACGATTTCAGAGGATTAGTTGTAAAAGATGGGATTATTGTCGGTGTCATATTCAAATCCATGATTGGGGAAGACAAGGTTTGTTTACCTGGTCAGAAAATGATGACATATTGGTCTTCTGGCGGTGATGGTACCGGTTCAACAGACAGAGATGATACCTGTTGCCTTATATGTGTATAAATTCTGATTTATAAAAAAATGCATTTATTAAAAAATAAATAAAAAGGAGAATTATTATGGACTGTTTATTCTGTAAAATAATCAACGGAGAAATTCCAAGCACTAAGGTTTATGAAGACGACTATGTTTTCGCTTTCAGGGACATAAACCCTATCGCTCCCGTACATGACCTCGTTATCCCTAAGAAACATATCTGCTGTGCAAACGCCATAAATGAAGAAAATTCAGAATATGTCGCAAAGGTTTTCGAGGCTGTCCCCAAAATCGCAAAGGCTGAAAATATTGAAACTTACCGCATTATCAACAACTGCGGCGAGGACGCAGGTCAGAGCGTTATGCACCTGCATTTCCACATACTCGGTGGCGTTAAAATGGGCTGGGGTAAGGAATCCCTCGGCAAAACCGAATAAGGAGAATTTTAATGAGCAATACTTATACTCTTAATGTCGCAGGACTTACGAGACAGCTCCCTGTATGCCCTATAAATGAAAAACTCGATATTGCGGCTTTTGTAATGTTTTCTGATGTGGAAATGACTGTTGCGGTTTCTGAGGCTCTCATTAAGAAATGCCCCGATTTTGATGTTATCATAACCGCTGAATCAAAGGGAATACCTCTCGCCTATGAAATGGCAAGACAAAGCGGAAAACCCTATGTTGTCGCAAGAAAATCCATAAAGCTTTATATGAAAAATCCGATTTCTGTCACAGTCAAATCCATAACTACCGCAAACGAACAGGTTCTTCATCTCTCAGAAGACAAGGCTGAAATGCTGAAAAATAAAAAAGTTCTCATTGTCGATGATGTTATAAGTACGGGAGGATCACTCAAAGCTCTTGAACAGCTTGTAAATGCCGCAGGCGGTAATATTGCCGCCGAAGCCGCCGTTCTCGCTGAGGGCGATGCCGCTGACAGAAATGATATTATATTCCTCGAAAAACTGCCACTTTTCTTTAAATAAGCAGAATATATGAAGCGAAAAATAATTGAAGCGGCAGCAGCATATTTGTCGGGATTGTTTTTCGCTTCATTTTTTAACGGGAATATATTCTTTTTTATATCCGCTGCCGCTGTTATTGCTCTGATACTGCACCTTAAAGGTGCGGTTGTGCGTGATTTTGCCATAATAATACTTTCATTTGCAGTCGGTATCGGATATTTCAGAATATATACAAATCTCGGCTATGACAAAATAATAAAATTTAATGATACAGACGGATACTTTTCAGGAGAAGTAACACAGATAAAAACCTATGACGGCGATAATGCATCATACGTCCTGAAAGGAAAAATAAACAATACTGTCAGTGCGGAAATTTATGTCTTTATGAGTAATACAGGCGCAGAATACGGCGATATTATTGATATGGATTGTGAATTTTCCGCATTTGAAAACAGTTATATCTTTAATTCGGAAGATTATTATAAATCCGAAAATATTTACCTCCATGCGGACAGTCCCCATAATATAAAGGTATATCCGCAAAATTCACGGAAAATTAAAAATTTTCTCGCAGAATACCGTGAAAATATGACCGAAAAATTTAAAATTATTCTCGGTGAGGACTGCGGAAGCTTTATGGCAGGTATGATTTTCGGGGAAAAACAGTCACTTAACGATAATATTAAAACTGCACTCTACCGCAGCGGTATAGGTCATATATTATCAGTTTCGGGACTTCATGTTTCTGTAATTGCGGCATTTATCATGTTCCTGCTCCGCAAAATGAGAATAAACAGATTTCTTTCATTCGGAATTATAAATATTTTCATGATACTGCTTGTTATAACGGCAAATTCTCCCGTTTCCGCAGTCAGGGCAATGATAATGCTTGACTTCATTTATTCCGCACAATTGTTTTACAGGCAGAATGATACTTTTAACTCCCTCGCATGGGCTTCAATATTAATCTGCACTTTAAACCCGTATTCTGTATACAGTTCGGGATTTGTACTTTCTTTTGCAGGAACTTTCGGAATAGGTGTGTTTGCACCTTACATGACTAAAAATATCAAAAAAGATACTGTATTGCAAAAACTTAAATATAATGTTTTAACAGCTTTATGTGCATCTGTTTTTATTTTCCCTTTCAGTATGTATTATTTTGACGAAACATCTCTGATATCACCTGTAAGCAATATAATTTTAGTGCCTCTGTGTACGGCTTCAATGATTACAGGCGTGGCATATATGCTTACAGGCGGTATAATTCCCTTTATATACTCAGCGTATATTTTTATCAGACCGGTTATATATCTGTCTGAAAAATCCGCAGAAATAAGCTTTCTGCAAATATCAAAGGGCAGTCAGTATTCTGCATATATTCTTTTCGGGCTTTGTGCGGTCTGTGTAGCTGTGCACATGATTTTCGGGAAAAGAAAATTTCTCGGCACGGCTGTTATTATGTCATTTGCAGTATTTTCCGTATTCTGTACCTCTTATTCGGTATGGAGATACAATAATTTTATAGTATCAGTCATCGGACAGGGCAGAAATGTTTCTGTTGTGATAAACTATAAGGGCGATACGAATATCATCGACATAAGCGGAAATTACCACAGTCCGCAGTATATCAGAAAATATCTCGGTGTAAATGGTATCAGTTCGGTGAATAATCTCGTTATTACTAAAAATATAAACTCCCAGTATTCCTCTTATATCTCTGAACTGAAATATTATAAAATAAACAATCTGAGTTTCAGTGATGATTTCAGCATGAAAAACTCCTTTTCATGTGAGTATAAGGACGGAATACTTGTTATAAATTTTAATAACAGTAAAATTATTCTCTCACCTAAAAAAGAAAATAATCATTATGACGGTCTGAATGTTTTCTACGGTAATCTTCCGCCTGATATAAATTCAAATATTTATCTCGGCGAATATGATAACAGCGAATTTTCAGATATGAATAATTTTGAAATAATTGTATACAATGACGGAGTATACAGGATAAGGAGGCTGTAATGCCACAGATTGACCCAAAATCTCTCTCCGCCCAGCTAAAAAAAGGTCAGCTCGCCAACCTGTATTATATTTACGGCTCGGATATAAACAGCGTTGAACAGATTACAAAGCAAATCATAAAAACGGCTGTCGGGGATAATGAGGAATTTGCACTTACAAAAATAAATGCAAAGTATATAGACCTCCCCTCCCTCGATGATACTATAAGCATGATGCCCATGATTTCAGACTATAACTGCATACTCATCAATGACTATAACTGCGAAAAGCCCCTCGATGATATGCGTGGGCGGAAAGCTGAGGATATAAATAAAAAACTCCTCGATATACTTAAAAATATCCCACCTGCTACCATAGTCATATTAAATGTCACGGGATTTGTGATAGAAACAAAATATGACTATAAATCAGGTAAAAATATCATAAAGGATAAAAATAAAAAACTTGCCGATTTCGCTTCCAAAAACGGCATACTCTGCGAATGTGCCGTGAAAAATTCCAATGACCTCGCTAAGGATATTGTAAATAAAGTCTCGTCAAGAGGCGGTATGATAAGACTCGAAAATGCAAGACAAATCGCTGAAATGTGCCTCTGCGACACCCTTGCAGTAAACAACGAAATCGACAAGCTCTGTATGTATGCTCAGGGACGTGAAATTACAGAGGATATGATTAACCTCCTCGTCCACAGACAAAATGATATGACCGTCTATAAACTCGCAAACGCTGTCGCATTTATGGACAGATTCACCGCTTTCAAGGCAATTGATGAACTCAATATCGACTATTCAAACAAATTATATATTTTTTCAGCAATAGCCAATACCTTCATTGATTTGTACCGTGCAGCCTGCGGAAAACAATCGGGAAAAAATATTGATGATGTCGCAAATGATTTCGGATATGCCGCTAACCGTGCATTTGTCGTGAAAAATGCTTTCAGGGACTGTTCAAGAATGAGTATCAGCCGTCTGCGTGAATGTGTTAAAATTATGCGTGATACCGCTGTACAGTTCAATTCTACCTATACAGACCCACAGATTATACTTGAACAGGCTGTTGCCAAAATGTTTATTACAAAAAATTAGCGGAGGCTGTATGATTAAAATTAATGAAGCTGTAATCGTTGAGGGAAAGTATGACAAAATAAAACTCTCCTCCGTTTTCGATGCAGTTATAATAGTTACTAACGGTTTCGGTATATTCAGGGACAGGGAAACTCTTGAACTTATCCGATTTTATGCCGAGAAAACAGGAATTATAATTCTTACCGACTCCGACAGCGCAGGACGGAAAATAAGAGGATATATTAAAAGTGCCGTAAAAAAAGGCAGTGTCAGAAATGTCTATATCCCAGATGTTTTCGGAAAGGAAAAACGTAAGGAAAAACCTTCCGCTGAGGGTAAACTCGGCGTTGAGGGTATCAATGTAAAATTAATCCTCGATGCCTTTAAAAAAGCAGGCATTACCGCCTCCGAAAATAACAGTCCCCACGATATAGATAAAACTGTCCTCTATGAACTCGGTTTGAGCGGTAAGCCCGACAGTAAAAGCCTGCGTCTTGAATTGCAGAAATATCTCGGTCTGCCCTCGCTTATGTCCGCTTCATCTCTCATTGAAGTCCTGAATACCATGATGTCAAAAGATGAACTCGAAAAAACTTTAATCAGAATTAGGGAGGAATCAGATGTTATATAGCAGTCTGCTGTTTATTTATGGTTTTCTTCCGATTTCCATGCTTATATATTACATCACAAAACAAAAATACCGTGACGGTGTACTGCTTGCTTTAAGTCTGGTATTCTGTGCGTCAAACGGTCTGAGATTCCTGTTCTTCATAATTTTCTATATCCTGTTCAACTACCTTATGGGGATACTTACGGATATTATCAAAAAAAGCGGAACTTCTCTGGAAGCAATTCCGCTCTTTGCAGGAATAACCGCTGACATAACGGTAATTTTTATGTTCAGGGCTGAATATATGTCATGGCTGAGAAATACTTTCGGTTTTCCTGACGATTTTTTCGTACCGGGAATTTCTTTCCTTGTGCTTTCTTCAATAGGATATCTGATAGATATTTACTGCGGAAGAATAAGGGCTGAAAAAAATATAATTTCTTTCAGTCTCTATACAGTGATGTTTCCGAAATTTACGGCAGGTCCTGTCGTGAGATACCGCTCATTCCTCAAAATCAACAAAAATAAAAAATATGGTCTTTCCGAAATCGGAAAAGGTCTGGCAATATTCATAAAAGGTCTTGCAAAAAAAATAATCATCGCAGATACTATGTATCAGCTTTACAGGGCTGTAAATGATATTGATATCGAAAAACTTTCCTCTGTAAATGCATGGCTCGGAATAATCGCATATATGCTGTGCCTTTATTTCACACTTTCGGGCTTTGCGGATATGGGTACGGGTATAGGATATTGTTTCGGATACCGCCTGCCAAACAGTTTCAATTATCCCATTTTCAGCAGCAGAATAAAATATTTCGCCTCAAAATGGCATATTCAGATAGTCCGCTGGTTTAAATTCTATATATCAAAACCACTTTTCAAAGTTACGAAAAATAACCGGATAAGAAGAATATTGTTTATATCCGTATGGTTTATTGCAGGATTCTGGTATTCTTTCAGCATCAACGGTGCAGTATGGGGCGGTCTTGTGGGTATCTCCATAACAGCGGAAAATTTCTTTGTAAGAAAAAAAATATTAAAGGCTACGGGTATAATGTATACATTCTTCATAATGTCCGTGCTTATGGTTTTCCTCGCAGGCGACAGTATGCTTGATTCCGCAAGATATCTGCTGGTAATGTTCGGCGGAAACAGACTTTTTGCAGACAGTATATCAGTTTATTTCTTTAAATCATATATTGTAGTGCTTCTGATTTCAATGTACGCTTCAACAGACCTTTTCAGAAATATGATACTCCGTTCGGGAAAATCAAGGCTGAAAACCGCATTTTCAGCGATATCTCCCGTAATTGCGGCTTTTCTGCTGATTGTATGTACTGCACTTATATCTTACAGCGGTTTTTCTGATATGATTCTGCTGAAACTTTAAGGGGGTAGCCATGTCAAAAATAATCCACAGAATAATTGCATTCTTTATCCTGCTTATAATGGCATCTGTCCTTATACTGACGGCAACAAACAAAAACAGTGACAATACAAGTATTCCGCTGACATTTTCCGCATTTATGGACGGCTCTTTTTTCAGAAGTATCGAAAACCGCTTTACCATGAATTTCATTGAGAGGGATTTCTGGACTTCTTCAAAGGCTAAGATAGAATCGCAGATTTGCGAAAAAATTGTCAATGATGTCTATATAAACAGCGAAAGACTTCTCAATGCGGATATATCATATTCGCCTTTCTATGAATCCAATGCAGATATAGTAAACAGATTTGCAAAAGAAAACGACTGTGCAGTGTATTTTGTCGCTGTTCCTGATTCTTCGGGAGTTTACAGTGATATTCTCCCTGAATACCTCACAGACGATACGGAAAAACAATGCATTGATACTCTTTATTCAAGGCTCGGAAATAATATCCGCAGAATTGATGCGTATAATATCCTTAAAAGACTTAATGAAAATTATATATATTTCCGCAGTGATACCAAATGGACAAGTTACGGGGCTTACTGCGTTTACAGAACTGTCATTCAGAAACTCGGTTTTCAGCCCTCGCCTTACGACAAGTATACAATCGAACACGTTACGGATAATTTCAGAGGCAACCTCTGGGAAAAATCACACTATATGAAATCAAAACCCGATATTCTCGATATCTATAACTATAACGACGGTGCGGAAATTGTTTCATGCACAGGTCTTGACAATACCTTACATTCATGCAGAAAAGAACTGTATTGCAGAAATGCCATAAATTCAGACGATATGTACAGACTTTACCTCGGTGATGATATGCCCCTTGTACAGATTAAAACTTCGGTAAACAACGAGAGAAAACTTCTCGTCATAAAAGATAATTTCGCAAACTGCTTTATACCTTTTCTGATACAGCATTACAGCGTTATAGATGTTTTTTCGCCTGAATGTTCTGTCAGAAATATAGGCGATTTCGTGAATATCGGAGATTATGAACAGGTATTGTTTTTATTCAGTACAGAAAGTCTCGGAAATGAAAATATCTTTTCATCTCTCACAGACTGATTATAAAGGAGTGTAAAAATTATGAGAGCATTAATTACAGGTGCAACTTCGGGAATCGGAAAAAGTTTCGCAAAACAACTCAGCAAAAGAGGCTGGGAATTAATCCTCACAGGAAGAAATGAATCCGTTCTCCTCGATATGCAGAAAAAACTCGGCAATAATACTATGATAATCCCTGCGGATTTGTCCGATAAAAACGAGGTTTTCAAAGTATATCGTTTCTGTAAGGACAAGGACGTTGACTTGCTTATCAATAACGCAGGCTACGGAATATTCGGAAAATTCGACGAAACCGACCTCAATGACGAGATAGATATGATTAATGTCAATATTACTGCTGTTCATATCCTCGCAAAACTTTTCCTTCGTGACTTCAAAAAACATAACAGAGGTATAATTATAAATGTAGCTTCCTCCGCAGGATTTATGTCAGGTCCGCTGCTTTCTTCATACTATGCATCAAAAAATTATGTTGTAAGACTTTCTCTTGCAATAGCAGAAGAACTCAGGAGAGACAAGTCAAATGTCGGAATAACTGTCCTCTGCCCCGGTCCTGTCGATACCAATTTCAATAACCGTGCAGGAGTTAATTTCAGCGTGAAACCGATATCTCCCGACTATGCCGCTGAATATGCCCTGAAAAAAGCCTTTGCAGGTCAGGTTATTGCTATCCCTGAACTTGCTATGAAAGCAAGTATTTTCCTGAATAAATTCCTCCCTTACAGACTCAGTGCGGCTGTCGTCTATAACCTCCAGAAAGCCAAAAAGAAAGATTCCCCCGATTCAAAGGCGGTCACTGAATGAGAGATGTAAGTTACAGGGTAGCACTCGGCGGAATTGTTGCGGCTTTGTGCCTTATAGCTATGTTTCTCGCAGGAATACTCCCCGCATTTTATCTCATACTCCCCATGATTGCAGGGGTGCTGATGATGATAATTGCTGCGGAAGTAAGTACAAAATGGGCTTTGCTCACTTATATAGCTGTAAGTCTTTTGTCTCTGCTGATAACTGCCGACAAAGAGGCTGCCCTGATATTTATAATGCTTTTCGGACATTATCCTATACTGCGCTTTTATCTGCAAAAAATGAATTTCGGAATACTGCGTTTTGCCGTGAAATTAATAATATTCAATATCTGCGTCCTTTCTTTCTTTTATATGACGGTGTATATTTTCGGTATAAAGGAAATGCTCGAACAGTTTGAAGAATTTGGGAAATACAGCGGTGTTATAATGCTCGCCATGAGCAATGTCATATTTCTGCTATATGACTATAACCTCGGAATGGTCTATATTATATACCGAAAACATTTCATGCCAAAATTCAGGAGAAAAAAATAAACGAATTTTTATTTCCCCTTGCAAAACATACTAAACCTATGTTATAATAAGAGTATAACAACCAAGGAGGAACGAAAATGAAAATTTCTACAAAAGGAAGATATGCTCTCAGAATGGTCATCGACTTGTCAGTTCATCAGCAGGAAGGCTATGTATCTCTGAAAGATATTGCCAACAGACAAAATATCTCAAAAAAATACCTTGAACAGATAGTCCCCATGCTCAATAAAAGCGGTATCCTCAAAACAAACAGGGGAAACCGTGGCGGTTATATGCTCAATAAACTCCCCTCTGAACTCACTGTCAAAGATGTTCTCATCGCTACGGAGGGAAGCCTTGCACCTGTTTCATGCCTCGAATATGAAGTAAATGACTGCCCCAGAAAAGAAAACTGTGCAGCTCTGTATATATGGGAAGGTCTTTATAAAACTGTTTCGGATTATCTCGGAGGTATAACCATTCAGGATATTATTGACAAACATTCAAGTCATGACGGAGATTATTACTGCATATAAAAAAGCCGCATAATGCGGCTTTTTTTTATTCAAACATAGGAGTGGAGAGATAACGTTCGCCCGTATCGGGGAGAAGCGCAACTATTGTTTTTCCTTTATTTTCGGGACGCTTTGAAAGCTGTAAAGCTGCCCAGAGTGCCGCACCTGATGAAATTCCGACAAGTACGCCTTCTTTTCTTGCGATTAATCTTCCTGTATCAAATGCATCTTCATTTTCAACCTTTATTATTTCATCATAGATATCTGTATTGAGAGTATCAGGAACAAATCCTGCTCCTATACCCTGAATTTTGTGCGCTCCTGCTTTACCCTCTGAAAGTACGGGGGAATTTGCAGGTTCAACGGCTACGATTTTAACATCGGGATTTTTTGATTTAAGGTATGCGCCTCCACCGCTGAGAGTCCCGCCTGTTCCTACGCCTGCGACAAAGATATCAACTTTTCCGTCAGTATCGTTCCAGATTTCAACACCTGTTGTTTTCTCATGTACAGCAGGGTTTGCAGGGTTGGTAAACTGTGAGGGAATAAAGCTGTTCGGAATCTCTTTTGAAAGTTCTTCCGCCTTGGCAATTGCGCCTTTCATACCCTTTGAGCCGTCTGTGAGGACAAGTTCAGCACCATAGGCTTTCATGAGGTTTCTGCGCTCGATGCTCATGGTTTCGGGCATTGTTATTATAATTCTGTAACCTCTTGCGGCTGCGACAGATGAAAGACCTATACCTGTATTTCCGCTGGTAGGCTCGATAATAACGCTTCCCTCTTTGAGAAGTCCCTTATCCTCAGCGTCATCAATCATAGCTTTGGCGATTCTGTCCTTTACGCTTCCTGCGGGGTTGAAGTATTCAAGTTTAGCGAGTATTTTAGCCCCTGCATTTTCAGATTTTTCTATATTTCCGAGTTCGAGGAGGGGTGTACCGCCTATGAGGTCTGTAATTTTCTTATAGATAGCCATAAATATTAACTCCTTATTTCTATTTTACCTATATATTTGGTATGAATACATTATAGCACAGTAATTCTCATTTGTCAATACCTTTTCAAAAAAAAAATTCCCCATAATTCATATGGGGAATTAATTATTTAAGCAGTTTCGATACTGTTGGCGTTATGGAGTTTAAGTTTTTCAACAGCCTGTTCTCTCATTTTGTATTTGAGAATCTTACCTGCGGCATTCATCGGGAATCCGTCAACAAAATCGACATATTTCGGACACTTATGCTTTGCCATTTTTTCAAGGCAGTAATTCTTGATTTCCTGTTCGGTAGCGGTTTCACCGTCCTGAAGGATAATGCAAGCCATTACTTCCTCACCGTAAGCCTCACTTGGAACGCCTATAACCTGAACGTCCTTTACTTTCGGGTATGTGTAGAGGAAATCTTCTATTTCTTTGGGGTAGATATTTTCACCGCCACGGATAATCATATCCTTGATACGTCCTGTAATTTTATAGTATCCGTCTGATGAGCGTCTTCTTGCGAGGTCACCTGTATGGAGCCAGCCCTCGGAATCTATTGCTGAGGCAGTAGCTTCGGGCATTTTATAGTAGCCTTTCATGATATTATAGCCTCTTGCAACAAATTCGCCGTCTGTATCGTCAGGGAGTTCCTCATTTGTTTCGGGGTCAACGATTTTACACTCAACACCGAATATAGGACCTCCGACAGTATTGACTCTCTGTTCGATTGAATCGGTAGTTTTGCTCATGGTAGTAGCAGGAGATGCTTCTGTCTGACCGTAGGTAATGCATATTTCGCTCATATGCATTTTTTCGATAACTTCTTCCATAGTCTTTATGGGACAGGGAGAACCAGCCATAATACCTGTTCTCATATGAGAGAAATCGGTCTTTTCAAAATCCTGATGACCGAGCATAGCTATGAACATTGTCGGTACACCGTGGAAGCAGGTTATTTTTTCCTGATTTATGCAGGCAAGACCTTTTCTCGGGGAGAATCTTGTTATAGGTGACATTGTAACTCCGTGGGTAACAGATGCAGTCATGGCAAGCACCATTCCGAAACAATGGAACATAGGTACTTGTATCATCATTCTGTCAGCGGTTGACAAATCCATGCAGTCGCCGATAGCTTTACCGTTGTTTACAACGTTGTAATGTGTGAGCATAACGCCTTTCGGGAAACCTGTTGTGCCTGATGTATACTGCATATTGCAGACATCATGGATATTTATGGTACGTCTGAGGACTTCTACTTCGCTGTATGAAACATTTTTTGAGAGTGCAACAGCTTCTTCCCATGTATAACAGCCGTTATTTTTTGAGTCGCAGGTTATGACATTTTTAAGGAAAGGAAGTCTCTTTGATTTAAGCTGTCCTGCCTCGCAGGTTTCAAGTTCGGGACAGAGTTCCTTTATTATATCCACATAGTTTATATTTTTGATGCCGTCTATCATGACAAGCGTCATTGTATCGGATTGTCTGAGGAGGTATTCAGCCTCATGTATACGGTATTCGGTATTCATCGTAACGAGTACCGCACCGATTTTTGTAGTTGCCCAGAATGTTATATACCACTGGGGGACATTTGTTGCCCATATTGCAACATGGTCGCCCTTTTTAACGCCCATTGCGAGGAGTGAACGTGCAAAGGTATCGACATCATCACGAAATTCGGGATAAGTTCTTGTATAGTCAAGTTCGGTATATCTGAAAGCATACTGATTCGGGAACTGGTCGCATATTCTGTCAAGAATATCTGGGAATGTATAGTTTAATATTTTTTCCTTGGGCCACGGATACTGACCGTCACCACGCATATTTGTTTGAAGGGGGTGCTTGTGTTTTCTCTTGTAGGGAGACATATATTCTGCAAACTGCGGAATAACTATGCCTGCATCGCTAAGGTCGGGAGCCCAGCGTTTAACCCATTCAAGGGAAATATAGCCTGTATAGTTTATTTTGTCGAGAGCTGCAATCATATCCTTTACGGGGATATCACCGCTGCCCATAATCATATATTTAACGTTTCCGTTTTCGTCAATGACTGAATCCTTGACCTGAATATATTTAATGTATTCGCCTAAATTTGCGACAGTAGTTTCGGGAGATTCGTTATTGAAGCGGTAGGGGTGATGCATATCCCAAAGGGCTGCGACTTTTCTGCTGTTTACACTTTCGAGGAGTTTTGCAAGGCGGGCGGTATCGCTGTAAACGCCATTTGTTTCAACAAGGAGTGTAACATTGTATTCTTCCGCAATCGGAACGAGTTTTTTAAGACATTCCGAAACATATTCATCATCAACATCACCGTTCGGTGCGGGGTTGAGGTCGCCGAGTATGCGGATATATGAAGTATTGAGTTTTCCTGCAAGCTTTGCATATTCGGTTATTTCGTTCTTTACTTCTTCAAATTTATCCTTGAATTTAAGGCACGCACCTGAAGTAAGGCAGGGTATTTCAAGACCGAGGGATTTTAATTTTGCGACAGTTTTGGGAAGCTGTGCTTCTGTAAAGGGCTGGGCTTTTACTGAAAATATTTCATTTCCGAGTCCACGGATTTCGATTCCGTCAAAGCCGAGGTCTTTTGCCATAGAATAGATGTCAGTCCACGAAAAATTCGGACAAGCGAGTGTTGAAAAGCTAATCTTCAAAAATATCATTCCTTTTCTATAATTTATAACAATGTCAGTCTTACATAAGTCACAAGAACAATTATATCACGTTAAAGCGAAAAAGTCAAGCATTATCAAATGCCTAATCACAATTATACCATATTATACCTGAAATTACAAGACGGATATTAAAAATTTTCCTGAATAAATCTCTTAAAATATGCAATAATATTTTCAGACGCTTATTTAATATCTTTTAAAATAAACGTCTTTCAATCCCGAATAAAGAGGTGTTCTCAATATGTGGGACAAACTTGCACTTATTCTTCTGATAGTAGGAGGAATAAACTGGGGACTGGTCGGCATTTTTCAGCTTGACCTTGTCGCATGGCTTTTCGGTGGTGCAGGAAGCCTTATCGCAAGAACGGTCTACATTCTTGTAGCTATATCTGCGGTATGGTGTATATCTCTCCTTTTCCGCAGGGAAGGGGAACTTTCGTACAGTTCTGCAAGCCGATGAAAAAAACGCTCCCTTACGATGCCGCAGGGAGCGTTACATATTTTAAACGGGTGAACCGCCATTTAACTTAAATTCATAATTCATAATGCATAATTATGAACTATGCATTAGAGCTGTAAGCCGTCAAAATTTTCTTCGAGTATATCGCAGGAATTTTTGAATTTTTCCTTTTCATCATCTGTCAGTGAAAGTTCGATAATTTCCTTTACGCCGTTTCTGCCGATGATACAGGGAACACCTACAAATACATTTCTTGCGTTATATTCTCCGCAGAGTTTTGCGGAAACTGTAAGAACGCTGTTTTCGTCTCCGAGTATAGCCTTTACAATTCTTGTTATAGCCATACCGATTCCGTAATAAGTTGCTCTCTTAGCCTCAATAATCTTATATGCGGCTGTGCGGACCTGTTCTTCTATTTTCTGCATATCGTCAACGCAGTAGTCATTTTTACCGTCTTCAAGAATTTCAGTAACGTGTTTTGTGGCGAGCATAACCTGTGAAAGCGGTACAAATTCGCTGTCACCGTGTTCACCTATTACATAAGCATGGATATTTTTCGGGTCAACTGTGAAATAATCTCCTAAAAGATAACGCAGTCTTGCTGTATCGAGTGAAGTACCCGTACCGATAACCCTCGCCGAGCCGAAACGTGAAAGTTCATATGTTACTCTTGTCATGATATCAACGGGATTTGTGGCTACGAGGAATATTCCGTCAAATCCTGATTTTACGACAGGAGTTATTATTGAGCGGAAAACCTCTGTATTTCTTTGGAGAAGGTCAAGTCTTGTCTCGCCCTCTTTCTGTGCAACACCTGCGGCGATAACTATTATATCAGCATCTTTGCAGTCATGATAATCACCTGCATAGATTTTCATATTTGACTTGGCGAATGCAAGACCGTGGTTTAAATCCATAGCCTCACCGTTAGCTCTCACCTTGTTGACATCAATGAGAACGAGTTCGTTGCAGATACCGCCCTGATTTACAAGGGCATAGGCAAAGCTCATTCCGACCATTCCCGTGCCGATAAGCACAACTTTTCTTTTATCCGTATTCATAAAAAACCTCCTGAATGAATATATTATTATTATGTGCTAAAAATGTACTATTATTATACTATAAATTAACAAATATGTCAAGCCTGTTAGATTAAAACAACAAAAATAAAATTTCCTCTTGTAATCAATATAAAATCATGCTATAATTAACATACAGATTATTTTTCAGGAGGCTTTTATGTCAGAAATCAAAACAAGATTTGCTCCCTCCCCTACGGGATTTATGCATATCGGAAATTTAAGAACAGCTTTGTATTCATACCTTGTATCAAAATCTCAGGGCGGTAAATTCGTCCTGCGTATAGAAGATACCGATCAGGTTCGCCACGTTGAAGGTGCAGAGGACGTTATCCTCAATACACTTAAAATGACAGGCATCGACTACGATGAAGGTCCTTATATCCAGAGCGAAAGACTCGATATCTATAAGGAATATGCAGATAAATTAATTCAGAGCGGTCACGCTTATTACTGCTTCTGTACCCCAGAAAGACTTGAATCACTTAAAGATGACAAGGGCATAGGCGGTTATGATGGTCACTGCCGTTATCTCTCAAAAATTCAGGTTGAGAAAAATCTCGCTGACGGTATCCCCTATGTTATCCGCCAGAAAATGCCGAATGAAGGTTCTACTTCATATTATGACGAGGTTTACGGACGGGTTTCAATAGACAACGTTGAACTGCGTGACCAGATTCTCATAAAGGCTGACGGATATCCCACTTATAATTTCTGCCACGTTGTAGATGACCATTTAATGGGTATAACCCACGTTGTAAGAGGAAACGAATATCTCACTTCTACCCCGAAATACTGCCTTTTATACGATGCTTTCGGCTGGGAAAGACCTACTTATGTACATCTCCCCCTCTTAATGGGAAAAGATGCTGACGGAAATGTTTCAAAGCTTTCAAAGAGACATGGTGCTGTAAGCTTTCAGGATTTAGTCAATGACGGCTATCTCCCCGAAGCCATTGTGAATTATATCGCTCTCCTCGGCTGGTGTCCAAAAGACACAAATAAGGAATTTTTCACCATGGACGAACTTAAAAAATCTTTCTCTCTCGAAGGATTAAGCAAGTCCCCTGCTGTATTCGACTACGAAAAATTAAAATGGTTCAATTCCGAATATATCAAGAAAATGCCCGATGAGGACTATAATAAAATTATTCTCCCGATACTTGAAAATTTATGTCCCGAATATATAAATATCGAAAAACTTGCCGTGCTTCTTCACGGAAGAATTGCTGTTTTCAGCGAAGTTAAGGAAAAAATTGAGTTTATCCTTTCAAGACTCGATATGGACAGTTCCCTTTACATAAACAAGAAAAACAAAACTACCCTTGAACTTTGCAGTCAGATTCTCAATGAATCCCTCCCGCTCCTCGAAAATCTCGAAAACTGGGACAATGACAGTCTTTTCGCCCTCCTGAAAGAATATTCCGCATCAAGCGGTATCAAAGCCGGTGCAGTTATGTGGGCTGTAAGAATTGCCGTTGCCCGTCAGAGCATAACCCCCGGAGGTGCTACCGAATTAATGGAAGTATTCGGAAAAAATGAATCCATTGAAAGAATTAAACTCGCTGTAAGTGAATTTAATGCTTGATGAAAATTAATAAAGGAGATGAAAATATGGATTTGATTCCAAGCTTTTCCGTTGACCACACTAAAATTATTCCGGGAATCTTCGTGAGCAGAACAGATACCCTCGGAGAATATACAGTTACTACCTACGATATAAGAGTAACAAAACCCAATGCAGAGCCTGCAATTGATGTTGCAGCAATGCATTCGCTTGAACATATTATTGCAACATACCTCAGAAATGACCCCGACTGGAAAGAACAGGTAATTTACTGGGGTCCTATGGGCTGTCTTACAGGATTTTATTTGATTCTTAAAGGAAATCACAAGCCTGATGAAATTTTTGATTTGATTTTAAGAGCCTTCAAATCAGTTGAAAACGTTGAAGATGTCCCCGGTGCATCAGCGGTAAACTGCGGAAATTACCTCATGCATAACCTTGTAATGGCAAAATGGTATGCAGGAAAATTCGCTGAATATCTTGCAGAAAATGCTGATAATCCCGAAATTTTCAAATATCCTGCATCTCAAAGACTTGTTACCGATGACGGACGACAGTTCTTTGATTCTTAATAATTAAAAACAAATGCCCCGAATGATTTTTCAATCTTCGGGGCTGAATTTTTATATTGTATTATTTAAAGTATGCAACACCATTTTCAAAGATTTTCTGGTCTTTTTCGCCGGGTACGTTTTTGCAGATATAATTTCCCTTACGTTCGGAGTGACCCATTTTTCCGAAAACCCTGCCGTCAGGTGAAGTGATTCCCTCGACAGCTTCCATTGAAGTATTCGGATTATAGCGGATATCCATTGTGGGGTGACCCTTCAAATCAACATACTGTGTTGCAATCTGTCCGTTGTTTGCAAGTCTCTGTATAAGTGATTCAGGAGCTACGAAACGTCCCTCACCGTGAGATATTGCAACAGTATGGATATCACCGACTTCACAGCCGTAAAGCCATGGTGATTTGTTTGATGCAATTCTTGTATTTACCATCATTGACTGATGTCTTGCGATAGTATTGAATGTAAGAGTTGCAGATTCTTCCGTCATATCAGTTATTTCGCCGTAGGGTACAAGTCCGAGTTTTATGAGAGCCTGAAAACCGTTGCATATGCCGAGCATAAGACCGTCACGGAATTTGAGCAGGTCATGAACAGCGTCCTTTATTTTTGGGTTGCGGAAAAATGCTGTAATAAACTTACCGCTTCCCTCAGGTTCATCACCTCCGCTGAATCCGCCCGGTATCATTATCATCTGGGCATCTCTCACGGATTTTTCAAAGAAATCAACGGATTCTTCTATATCGCCTGCGGAAATATTTCTTATAATGATAGTCTGAGTCTCTGCGCCGGCTTTTTCAAAAGCCTTTGCGGTATCGTACTCGCAGTTTGTACCTGGGAATACAGGGATAACAACCTTGGGCTTTGCAGTTTTTATTGATGCACTCTTATGTTCCTCATTTTTATAGCTGTAAGTTTCAGGTTTGGCATCGGTAGTTTTTATTCTGCACGGGAATACAGGTTCAAGCTTGCCCTCCCATGTACGCTGGAGAGTATCAAGGCTTACGATATAGTCGAGACTTCTTATCATGTAGTCATCTGTTGTTCTACCGATAAGGTTTTCGCCCTCCTGAACATCTCCGTCAAGTTCAATGATAAATGAACCGTAGCAAGGTTTAAAGAGTTCGTGAGATGAAAGTCTCTTTGAAAATTCAAATCCGAGCTTGTTTCCGAAGCACATTTTAGCGATACCCTCGGCATTTCCGCCGTAGCCCGCAGTCCATACAGCCTTAGCCCTGCCGTCTGCGATAATTTTCTCAGCCTGTTCAAAACAAGCCTTTATGCTGTCGAATACAGGCAGACCCTTTTCGTCATATTCGGGAGTGATAAGTATAACATTATCGCCTGCATCTTTAAATTCAGTTGAAACTATCTTGTCAGCCTTTGCAGTTGAAACAGCAAATGATACAAGTGTGGGCGGCACGTCTATATCCTCGAAAGTACCTGACATTGAATCCTTTCCGCCTATTGAACCGCAGCCGAGTTCAAGCTGTGCCCTGAAAGCTCCGAGGAGAGCCGCCATAGGTTTGCCCCAGCGTTTCGGATTATTCTGAGTTCTCTCGAAATATTCCTGAAATGTCAGCCAGCATTTTTTATAAGTTCCGCCTGCTGCGACTATTTTCGCAATTGATTCGATAACCGCAAGCATAGCACCATGATACGGACTGTTTGAAGATATATCGGGATTGTAGCCCCAGCCCATGAGTGAACAGGTATTTGTCTCACCGCTGAGTACGGGGATTTTTGCAGCCATAGCCTGAGAGGGTGTCATCTGGTATGCGCCTCCGAAAGGCATAAGAACCGTACCTGCTCCGATAGTTGAATCGAATTTTTCAACAAGTCCTTTCTGTGAACATACATTGAGATTGCCCATGAGTTCTATCCATGAATCGCCTGTATTGCTCAGACAGCTCATTTTAAGCTTATCGGGAGCTTCAACGGTTATATCAGTATACTTGGGCGCACCGTTTGAATTGAGAAATTCTCTTGAAAGGTCAACGATAGTATTTCCGTTCCATACCATTTTAAGTCTCGGCTCGTCAACGACATCAGCGACAACAGTAGCTTCAAGGTTTTCCTTTTTAGCCTCTGCGAGGAATTTATCGAGGTCTTCGGGAGCG
>ODAI013466883.1_pt1 | contig 21720 bp, 22 predicted proteins | sample 1539321 | NCBI WGS metagenome assembly ODAI01 (sample SAMN02144231, study PRJEB22623) | gut metagenome | biome: sheep rumen | host: Ovis aries | place: New Zealand | reverse complement strand
TTCGCGCAATGGAAATACACTTTCTCCTCCATCTCATCAAAATAGAAATTCAAAGGGATTGCATAAGGGTATCCGCCATCGCCAATCACTGCCAACACACCGCGTTTCTCTTCTCTCAAAATTTTGAAACATTCCTCTTTGCAGATCTCCTGTTTTGTCCTGCGCATCTTACGAAATTCCATCGCTTTTTTCTCCCTTCACAATAAGTGCTTCTTAGACAATTGCAAAACTCCGTTTCTGAGTGAGTGTCATTGTGCAAATTGTATACTTCAACGTAGGGACGCTCTCGCAAAGCAATCTCCGATTGCTTTTGGTTTCGGACGTAGTGGTACTAAGATGCGAAAGTACCGCATCTTAGTACCAACGTCCTCAAACGCCCTACTTACGAAGTATACAACTTGCACAATTCGATATCGACAAAAAGAAGTTTCGCAATTACCTATAAGTGCTTCTATACCCTCAACATTTTTTTGAAACCTTATTCCATAAATGCATCAATCTTTTTCAACAGCCCCGCATCACTCTGATATCCAAAATCCGTCGCATTAATTTCAATCATTTTTCCAATCACAACTTCATTTCTGATATACTTGGCAGTACGAAAAAAGTCTTCCCTAATATGCAGTGTTGTACTCAGATGCACCGGATGCCGTTGTTCCTCATTCATTCTATGGAGATACCTCTGGTACAAGACCTCCTCATCTCCACGCAATACAAGTGTCAAAACCTCATATTGATTTTCGCGAGCTATCTCATGAAGTTTTTGTTGCTCGACTTCATGAAAATTTGCCTCCAAAATAACTGAATTCCCTGTTTTTGCTATTTGGGAGAAATTATGACACATGATCGCTATTGTAGCATCCGAAAGTTTCTTGTTTTCCTCACGATTATGAAATCCAATATGATCACCTAATATTTCTTTTACGGTGTCTTTCTGAAATACAGCCACATGATATCGCTCGGATAATATCCGGGAAAAGGTTGTCTTCCCAGCGGCTATGTCACCCGTTATCAGTAATAATTTATTCATACTTCTCCTCCTGCTAAATCAAGACACTTCACTTTTCCAACATCCGGTAATACGCAAACATATACTGCTGATACACCCCGTTGTACGGACGATACCGTTCAAAAGGATACCCCTGCGGATACTCATTCTCCAAAATCCTGCGCACCCACACATCAACCGGGAACGCATCCAAATGGTGCAAACCATATAACAGCACGCATGTCGCTACCTTCTCGCCCACGCCGTACAACGTCATCAGCCTTGCAAGACTCACCGCACTGTCAAGTGCCATCAGCTCCGCCGCCTGAAATTGCCCCGCAGAAACCGCCTCAGCAGCAGCCAGTACATATTTGCTGCGATACCCCAATTTGCATTCGGAAAGTCCGGTTTCGCCAATCTCCAAAATAGCCTCCGGCGACGGAAAGCTGTAGTAACGGTTTCCCGCCAAATCTGTTCTCCGCTCTCCCGCCATAGCCGCCATCAGCTCAATAGACTTCTTGATCGCCGGAATGTTACGATTCTGCGATATGATAAAACTCACCAACGCCTCCCACGGCTGCTGCCGCAGGATCCGGATTCCTTTCTCATGCTCTGCAGCCGCCCACAGGAACGGATCTTGTGCCGCATCAATCCGCGCCCGGATCTGCCTGTAATCCTCGCCCATGTCAAAATAGTCTTTCCAAATGCTTTCATACTCTTCCTGCGAGCAGTCCAGACAGTATTCTTCTTCGCTGATCTTTTCAATGGTCAGACTCGTATCTTCATGCGGGATCCAATACCGGTTTTCTCCACGCTTCTGCCAACGGAAGCACTGCCCGCTCTCTGCAATTTTTTCCAAGTCAAAATCGTCCTGTATGTTAATGATCATTTGTATCCTGCCCTGTTCGCTTTTATAGAATTTTACACATATTGATTTTCAACCGATCATCCTATATTGTCATATACAAAAAGCCCAAGCTGTTAAGCTCAGGCTCACTTTGCAAAAGTCCTAAAACTTCCCGCTATTATTAATTTAACACGGGAACAATCTTGATATCAACCCTATTTTCCTATTTCGTATTGCATGCTTATTTGCAGGGCTTCATTCACTTCAGCGCCGGTATCCAAATCTCCCCAATCTCCCCATTGACCGCACAGGTAAAGCAATAGTTCGGCTGATAAAATCCTTTTGAATCTATACTATACTTTACTTCACAAGCCTCTACCGCAACAGCAATCGCGCTCCCTGATAGATAGGAAAATTCTCCATCGGCAATTTTTTCATAAGCCTCCTGTTCACTGATTGCGGGAAAATCTTTATAGGGCACACAGGAAACCATACCGTTCCTCACGTTTCCAAGACCGAATTCGCCATAGTAATCACAGGTAAGGGTACCATTGATCTTGATCCCCTGCTCTTCAATCATGTCCGCAATAAACCGGTATTTCCCGGGCTGCACTTCCGCAAATTCCGCTGTTTCCGGTACGCTCGCCCCCACTTCCAACAATGCCTTCCGTATTGTTTCTTCCTCCGCTCCGGTCACCGTCTCACCGACTGCTCCGGCCTCCGGATACAAAACCTGAAAGTCCGTCAATTCGTATCCTCCGCCCTGATAGGAAATCCATAAACTGTACCGTGACGGCTTGGAGTACAGAACCAATGTGTTATCGTAGATGATTGTCCTGCGTTCATCAATCTTCGTGTTCAGGTTTCCGAAAATCTCCTCCCCCTTCTCCCTTGCCTCCTGCACAGAAAGGGTCGACACCTGATAAACAGGAAGTGCCGGTTCCGTCCGGTCAAAATCATCTCTGCCGCTCATGGTGATAAGGCTCTTGTCCAATGCTTCCACATATCCGTTTGGATTATTTCCCAGCTCCTGTCTCTCATACTTCCCCAAAATCACAGCAAAACCAAGGATCGTCAATGCCAAGGGAATCTGTGCGATCAGAACAGCTCTTACAGAAACGTGACCGCCTTGTACTTTTCTCTTACTGACCGCCAGCCAAAAGAACTCCCCCAACACAAACAATCCATACCCGATCATGGTTCCAACCGTATTTCCAAGCACATCATCCAGTTCGAAAATCCCTCTTTGTGTCACCAGCTGCAAGATTTCAATCAATAGTGTAAATCCAAATCCTGCCAGATAAGTCTTCCAAAATCTGCGAAAAGATTTTAACCCGACAGGCAGCCAGAATCCCAGCGGCACGAACATGCAAAAGTTAAAGATAATGTTCCTCCACGCTGCCGCAGACCAGTGGACCCATGCATCGCGATAGGAATAAAACAGCGGTTGGATCACAGCATTCTCATATCCATAGTATCCGCCCCGCAACAACAGTGTGACGCCGATCACCACAACCAAATACGCAATCCATACTCCCCACCACAGAAGTCTCGCAAAGGACAGTTTCTTCTTCCCCTTGCCCAGCTTTCTATACACCACAGAATACCCTGCAAAGAACAACAGAATAAACAATACTCCTATGATCAATCCGCTCTTAAGATATGCCATACCAATGTGAAACAATTCCCAAATGCTCAATCGAAATCCCCCCGCCAATCAATTTTTCTTATGCTTTGATTTCCATTATCCCTTTTTCCTTTTCCGCAAGCGGTATATCCCGATACCGGTACACACTCAGCACGAGTCCCAGCAGAATATAACTCACCACAGCCCCACTTCCCCCATAGGATAACAGAGGCAGATATCCTGACATGTAGGGAATCCATCCCATATTGTTCAACAGATAAACAAACGTCTGGATTCCCAATACCATCCCTACACTACATCCGACAATGGCTCCCAACTCATTGGACTGCCGTAAAGCAATCTGAAATACTGTCACGATCAGAACAACCAAAAGCACAACCGCAACGGCAACGGCTGCCTTCCCGCAGCGCGCCGCCAACAGCGAAATTGCAAAATCATTGCTCATGGTCGCGACATCATAGGTGATTCCACCGGCAGATATATTCTCAAGGCGGCTCTCTCCAAACAGCCTGCTGCCTTTCAAAAGCTGCATAGCCGCCATCTGCATGTAATTGAACCGCTCACCGTTCAAATAAGCAGCAATCCTCGCCTTTTGATATTCCATCAACAGTTTTTGACCGGGCTGCTGGATTGCCACAATCAGTCCTGAAACCGCCACAGCCACAGTGCTCCAAAGGGCTGCCAGCACTCGTTTTCCCTTCACCTGAAACCACCCGCGCCCGACCGTAACAGATAAAACAACCATGCAGGAAAAGAATATCCACAACGCGTCCGACGTATCCGGCAGCCGTAACAGCAGATATGGCATAGGCAATGCCCATAAGAAACATTTCAAAACTCCTCTGTAAGATTCTCTGCGGTGATCGTACACAATGGCACCATAGAGCGGCAGATAGAGATAGGCTAATTGCTCCAGCGAAACATGCAGCCTGTCCACACCGATCCAAAGCATTTTCCCCCTGATCGTAATCGGAAAATACAACGCGCCCAAGACATATAGTGCTATGAATGCCGCCGCAAGCCATCTCCCCCTGCCTGCCAGGAAACTGTAATCCAGAAGATAAACAATCACCATAGCAACCAGCCCGATCACTGTCGGCATGAGATTTCTCATGCCAGCGCTATTCCATAAAAGTGTACTAAACAAGCTGATCAGCAAAATCAATGCCAACATCCCCCATGCCGGTCTGGGTCTGTGCACCTGATCCAATTGGGCTCCGACAACCACCGGATCTCCCATATCCTCTACCGCCTGCGCCGCCGCTTCTTCCTCATTCATTCCCTTTGCCATATATTCTGCTGTCTGACATCCAATATGATCCCTCAATTCTTCGGCAATCGCAGCCTGTGCGCACTTACTCCGCATCTGCCCGGTTACCGTATGAATATACTGCTCCACACCCCGGTTTCTCTCCGATGTGAGCTTATCCGGTACGGGGCTATCCAGCCTGTGAATTTCAATTCCGATCCTTCCGATTCGCATCATGCCAAACCTCCCATCGAAAGCACATTAAGCACTGCGTCTTTATACAATGTCCATTCCTCTGTTTTGCTCTGCAAATACTTCTCCCCAGATTTGGTGATGTGGTAATATTTTCTCATTTTCCCAACTGCCTCTTCCTCGTAGGAAGTCACCAAGCCTTTCGATTCCAGCCCGTGTAACAAGGGATACAATGTGCCCGCCTTTAACTCAAATACATTCTGGGAACGCTCCCGCAATGTTTCAATCATCTCGTAACCGTACATATCTTTTTCCGACAACAGTTTCAAAAGCATCATGCCTGTGCTCCCTGCTATCAACATTTTATCGATTGCCATATAATATCCCTCCGTTTCGTGTTTCTCGCCGCATTTATTGTGTATCGATTGTCTATATATTATATCGACTTCCGATATGTGTCAAGTCCACTATTTCATTTTCTTCACAAATTTCCTTGGTATTTTTTTGAAACCTTTCTTAATTTTTCTTCGAAACCTGCCTTTATAACTCTTGTTCATGCAATATTCTGCCGATATAATCCTTGCATGGATGCCACGCCAGACAAACGGATTTGCACACATTGGCAGGGGGATTTATGAATATGAATCATTTCAACATTGCCGGAAAGGAAACCTCTTCTGTACAGTCAAACTCACTTGATGCAAGAACTAACCTTGCAAATCAGATTCTTGACCGAATAAATAGTGGAATGGAGGATCTTTCAGAGGAAAAACGGCAGAAAATGGATGCCAAAATACTCGCCAAACTGGAATCCGGCAAGAAACTGAGTGAAAAAGAGAAGCAATATTTAAGGAAATACAATCCTGCCCTATATGCAAAAGCACTGCGCATCCAGCTCAAGATCAAGCATGTCGAAGAACAGTTAAAGCATGCGAAATCCAAGGAAGAAGTCACAACCATAGAGACTTTCGCCATAGGCAGTATTTCCAAAAATGATCCCGATAGGAAAGCTCTCGTTGCCGCAATCAACAATGTGATGCAGGATTTCAAATCGTCAAAGGCTTATCAGAATCTGCCTGTCAGAGAAGAAGACAGCAGAAACATACAAAACGGCTGGAAACCCGAGGAAGCTGAAGATGAAGATGAGGACAAAGAACAGGAATTCGGAACAAATATCTGCTATTCCGCCGAGCACGGAGGCTATCAGGTTCTTTTTGCAAATACCAACTCTGTCTCTGCATGGAACACCACCACATAAGCAAACGCCTGTAAGGATCTTTTCCGATTCCCTACAGGCATTTTTTTCCATCTCGATTTGTTAAATCTATAATGATATCTATATGCTTGCATAACCTGACAACGCATTCCGCAATTTTCTGCCTTGTTCGATCTCGCTCCATGTATGAGCTAGGACTGCTTCTGTGGAATCTCCGCAGATTGTATCCCCCAATATCTCTTTGAGATTTCCATTTTCTATCATATCATGTATCTCATTTTCAGCTGCCTGCGCAAGCTGTGAATCCAGGAAACCACCCATTGCTGCACCGTTCCCAAATAACCCGCCAAAGTTTCCGCCTTCAAAGCCTCCGCCACCCAAAACTGAGGACAATCCACCAAAATCTGCCTGGCCCGTGAGCCAAAGCCGCATATACATGATGTGTCTTGCATGTCTCTCTGCCCACCAGTCATATTCCTCTTCCTGCCCATTCCCCTTCTTCCCGTTACTTCTCCTGATAAAGGAATCTCCCCCGCCGCAGGATAACACATTCGTGATCTCACCGTCTTCACCGATTGCAATCGCCTGCGACATTCCGGCAGTGTATCCCGGAGCAATTGCCTCATTTCTGGCGATATCATAGTTCCACCAGGCTTCAATCCGATCCATTACTTCCTTTGCAAACTCCGGATCATTTTCCAGCCGCTCCTGTGCCTTGGGATGGATCATGACAGCCTTGCTCCCCGGCGCTGCCGCAATATAACGCTGATAGGTCGGATTTTCTCCATTGGGTTTCCAGTTTTCCAGCATCTTGCCTGATTCCTCACTCTCCCTGAAAAGATACTCAAAGGGGAAGTCATTGCGTGTCCGCCAATAACTGTTGCTGCCGTCACCCACATGATAGACGAGGTTCGGATACTTCTCTTTCAGCATATCTTTCAAAGAAACTGCCTTTATCTCCGAAACATCTCTTACATAGGAAACTTCCTCCGCCTCAAAAACCTTTTCTGCCGTTTCGTCCTCTTCTTCCTCAATCTCATACAGCTTATATGTCAGATGATTGTACTGGTGAATGGCCCTCATGACAGCGTTCAGATCCTCCGGAGTAAACATACCGGCAGCCTTTGAGAGAGAACCGATATTATCCACATTAACTTTCAGGCTCCCGCCGCTGGGCAGGCTGATATTCATCACCTTTTTCTTGTCCGACATATCTCCCAGGGTGATGGCATTGTGTTTATAATCACAGTTAAAGATCACCCCGTTATATTCAATAATGCCATCCTTGGCCATGGAGCTGTATGGACACTTTAGTCTTTGTGTACTTTTACTTTGTATGTTTTCGTTTAATAGGCTTTTCTTTGATTCCAATTCATCAGAAAATTTTCTTGAGCATCCGCCCTCGTTCACCACCCCTCCGGCTTTCATCTGATTTGTTTCAACTGCCTTGTTTCCTGTCGTTTTCTGCCTCATATAAAAATAAGCATTTGTACCATATTGTAATCCAATAGGCATAATCCTCCTTTCCGCAGTTTCTCTGCCATTCGAAACTGCTCCGCTCTCCTGAAAGGTCCAAGCGGCATTTTTCGTTTTTGTATGATGTCTTTCGTCAATAAAACAGGCATACTTAACATCCATACCACGAACAAGCAAAAGAAAGCCACGAATCGCTAAGCCAGATTACTCCCTGACCGAATTTGGACAGTCGCAAAAAAGAGCCCGGGACTGTTCAGTTTGAACAAAATCCCGGGTTCCTTTTAGCTTGCCGATTCGATTATCCCTCGATCAATATCTGTTTCTTCTCCGGCACCTGTGCTTTCTTTTCTTTCTTAGGCAATGTAAGCTTCAGTACACCATGCTCCAACTTCGCCTTGACGTCCTCCTCTTTCAGCTCTTCACCCACATAGAAGCTTCTCGAAAGACTGCCGGTGTAGCGCTCCTGACGAAGGATCTTGCCATCCTTCTTGTCTTTCTCCTCCTTATCCAATCCCTTGGCGGCGGTGATGTTCAGGAAACCATTTTCGAGTTTCAACTCGATCTCCTCTTTCTTAAAGCCAGGCAATTCAATGTCAACCTCGTAGCTGTCCTCCTTCTCGCGCACATCCGTCTTCATCAGGTTCTTCGCATGCTTGCCAAACAAAGGATTCTTCTTGCCAAAGCCGCGGTCAAACTCCCGATCCATCTCTCTCATGCTGCGATCGAAATCATCCATCCAATCATCCATCAGGCTCTCACCAAAAACACTAGGTACATACAACATAGGTCATTCCTCCTTTTATTTTCGGTCCAGGATGCTGTTCTGGGCTGTTATATGATTTTAATTTGTCTTGAGGTTTTGAATGATACCTCTTCTTCCTCTTGACAATTATGGTATAGCACTTTTATTAGCACTCGTCAAGCGTATTTGCTAACAATTTTGTAAACAATTTCTTAATTGAGTATAAATTTTCGGTCAATTTACAAATTATCTTTTCCGCCCCTACATCACCGATAGCCATATTTCCTCCGATACCCCACCTCACAGGCAACAGTAATAACCACGGCGCACGCTTCCGCTGCCACAATGGCAAACCAGATTCCGTTAAGCCCCCATATCGCGGGGAGAATAAGAACTGCTGCCAACTGGAACAACAGTGTCCTGAAACAGGAAATCAGTGCAGAGATCAATCCGTTGTTCAGTGCAGTGAAAAGCGCCGATCCGAAGATATTAAATCCCATGATGATATAAGACAGGGAATAAATCCGTATGGCATGCGTGGTCATCATCAGAAGTGTCTCATCATATCCGGCAAAGATCATTGCCAGCGGCTTTGCCAAAAGTTCGGACATCACCAACATAACCACCGCCGCAATGCCAATGATTCTAAGGCTTTTGCCAAACAAATTCTTTAACTCATCCTTTTCTCCCGTTCCGTAATGATAGCCGATCACCGGACCGATCCCGATTGAAAATCCGAAGAACACGCCAATAAAGATAAAGTTTGTGTACATGATGATACCGTATGCGGATACGCCCCTCTCCCCGGCAAACTTGAGCAATTGGTGATTATACATCATGCTGACAACAGATACCGATATGTTGCTCATAAATTCCGAGGCGCCGTTTGTCGCTGCTCTCACCACAACTCCAAAGTCTCTCACCGGCCTTCCCAATTTTAAAAGTGACGAATTCTCTCTCCCAAAGTAAATCAGAGGGATCACTCCGCCGACGATCATTCCCGTCACGGATGCTGCCGCCGCGCTTTCCAAGCCCAGCCCAAGCACTCCCATAAAAAGCCAGTCCAGAAACATATTGGTACAGCCTGCTGCCAATGTGACATACAATCCAAGCTTTGGTTTTTCCGCCACAATAAAAAAGCTCTGAAACGAAAACTGGAGCATAAGGGGCACCATCCCCAGCATATTGATCCTCGCATACAGCACACAGTAAGGCAGCATGGTCTCTGTCGCACCAAGCCGTCTGGCAACCGGAGCCGCCACCGCAAATCCGATTGCGCCTAAGACGAATCCCGCCGCAATCAGCAGATAGATGATCAGGGAAAAAATCCTGTTCGCATTGTCCTTCTCTCCCATCCCCAACTTCACCGCCACTAGCGCGCTGCCGCCGGTGCCAAACATAAATCCCAATGCACCCATAATCATGATAAACGGCATGACCAGATTCAGCGCGGCAAACGGCGTGCCTCCCACATAATTGGATACGAAAAAACCATCCACTACGCCATACACAGACGAAAAAATCATCATAGCGATCGAGGGCAGCGTAAACCGTATCATTCTGCTATATGTAAAATGGTCTGATAACTGTATCTTCATAAATGCCTCCATTACATTTTTCTTAATTCTTCCCAAAAGGCTTCTAAATAATTTCTGTTCAGTGCAATAAACAGCTCCCTGTTTTCCTCACTCCAGCTTGAAAACACCGCATTTTCCGCATGGATCAATTTGGCGATTGTCCGCTCCGCAAAGGCAGATCCTGTTTCCGTCAACTTCAGTTTCTCATTTTTTTCGCCTGAGAGCGGCTGAAGATAACCGTTCCGCACCATGTGCTGTACGGATGAATTGACCGTCTGTTTGCTCAACCCGGTCATATTACAAATATCCGCCTGCGATGCCTGCTCCTGACACAGAATGTAAAGGATATCTCTCTGTGAATCGGATAGTCCAATCTGTTTGGCCGCCATATGATACGCAGCATACTTGTCAACCCGCCCTACTCAATCCTCGTGATCACTTTCCAGTCTCCATGCACCGGCGAGTCTGCGATATGAAAGATTCCCACAAGGTGACTTTTTGCCAGTTCCTCCGGTGAAACCGCATACCATTCTTCATCAAAAATAATTTCTTCCCCATTCACCACTTCACGCCAGCACACTCCCATTCCATCCTTATATTCTTCACCATCCGCCAATAATTTCAACTGTAAATGCCTTTCCGCATCTTCATTACTTCCTCTGCAAGACTGGACGTGTAAAATGCCGTCAGCATACGCAATGCCTGTGACATTTAAATCATCTCTGTCAAGATCGTCCATATCCATAAGCTCCGATATATCAATCACAGTTGCCAATCTTCCGTTTATCAGCTTTGAACAGAGTTCTCTGCCACGTACACCGCCACCGAAACCGGATATCTCAACTTCCTTCATGACAGGATCATTGAAGATTTCTGTCAGCGGAATATCCTGCTCCAACGTGCTTACTCTGGTAAGAAGTGTGCGCACAGTAAATTGGATTTTTTCCTTTTCATGCTTTCCGTCCCCCATAATGTTGATCAGAAAATATGCCTTGTCCTCCTGCTCGTTATATTCCAGAAAACTGCATCCACCAATGCTGGTATCGGTTCCAGAACTGCTCAGATTGTACCAGCTCATAGACTTCTTCCAGCTCCCAATCGTTGACCTTGCTTCTTTTCACACGAAATTTGAGCGTATCCCCATCCTTATGCCAAAAGGCAGGTACTGGTAGGAATCTATATGGGGGTCCCGGTATTCCGCATAATAGGCATCATATTGCTCCAGGTAGATCCACTGAAACGGACGCAGGGCATCCTGATAGGAACTGTTTGTTTTCTCCTTTACAAATTCCTCCAACTGTTCTGTCGTAATCTTTAAAGGATTGCCGTAGCTGCTGCCCACCGCCTTCACATAGGCCTCTTTTTCCTGCTCGGATAAATCATTGGTCGCAATACCGGCTCCACCGTAAAACACTTTGCTCCAATCGATATTTTCCGGAAACCTATAGGAAGAATGTAGAAATCCGTAATTTTCCGCGGAATTGAGCATGTTCTGAATTTTCTCACCCTCCTCCAAAGTGATGTCATACATTCTCTTCTCGGAACATATAACCTGAAACTGATCCGCAGACTGCAGATCTCCCCTATCCATTTCAATCAGGATGTGCCATTCCTCCAAATCATCCGTACCGGACTCCGGCAGATACCGGATAATTTCCACCAAAATGTCGTTCTCTGCCGTTCTGCTCACATTCACAACCTTATGCCGGACAGAACCGCTCCCCTCCCCTATTACCGCAAGAATGAGCTGATGTGTCTCAAACCATTTATCATCATAGGTTTGAATGGCCTCGTCAAATGAAAGGGAACCGTCAAAATACATAATACTGCTATGAGCAAAACTACATCTATCCGCATTATCCGCGTAATACCGATCTAATGCAGCTCTGCTGTCGATCAAAAAAGCCTTTGGCTGGGTCCCATCACCGCGATATCCATTCGTGCGGACATATTGTGCTCTAAACTCATAAGAAACCGGCAGGGATGTCGCCGTTTCTCCTTTTACATCATCTGTCTGGGAAGTCTCCTGCTCCCTGAACGCATGATTTGTCAAAGCCCCTCCTGCTGACGGATCTTGCGCAGTCTGACCCTGTGAACATGTAGCCAGTATCAGTATACCCCAAAGTGCTGCCGTAGTCTGACAGAAAGCAATTCACAACGAAAAAAGGGCAACGTTTGCGCTGCCCCTTTTTGAAACTCTTTATTCCTGCGGAGCCTCATCGATATCAGCCTTCGCCCGCACAATCTTCTTTGTGGAATTCTTGATAAACGGATACTTCCTGACTACGAGTCCCGTGATTGCACGATAGGACGGCTGGCTCTTATTATACTCATCCAGAATAGCCTGCAGTTCTGTCTGCACTTCCTCCTCTGCCAGACCTGTCTTCTCCACATAATCCACATCCGGGAAAATCCTGGCACACAGTCCGTTATTCTCTCCGGTGATCACTGCCTCGCCTACCAATTCATTGGCAAGCAGCTTGGACTCGATCTCCTCCGGGGAAACATTTTCCCCGTTACTCAAAATGATCAGGTTTTTCAAACGTCCGGTAATGTAAAGATAACCGTCCTCATCCAACCGTCCCAGATCCCCTGTCTTCAGCCAGCCGTCCGTAAATGTCTCTTCGGTCTCCTTGGGCATTTTGTAGTATCCCTTCATGACGTTGCTGCCCTTAACCTGTACCTCACCGTCCACGAAACGAATCTGCATATTGGCAAGCACCTTTCCCACAGAACCCGGCCGGTTGCCTATCTCACCGTTGGAACTGATCGTCGGGGAACACTCTGACATTCCGTAACCTTCACATACCTTGATCCCGTATTCCTCTATGGCATAAATGTAAGAGGGATCCAAATGTGCACCGCCGGAGAAAATATATTCCAGATTCTCCCCGAAAGCTTCGATTGCAACCTCTCTCTTGGGCTTGCTCTCGTCCGCCTTCAATCTCTTGTAAATCACCTCGATCATCAAAGGTACCATCACAAGAATCCTTGGCTTTACCTTACCGATATTACGCAGCATATGTAACAGGGAATCATTGATATAAATTGTAGCACCAAGCGAAAAGCCCTTCAACCATTCCATCACAAGACAGTATGCATGATGAATCGGCAGCACAGAAAGCATGGTTGTCCCGGGCTCAAAATTCACCACCACATTAACCACATCATCATATACATTCCGCTGTGTCAGCATAACGCCTTTACTCTTACCGGTGGTGCCAGACGTAAATATAATGGTACACACATCATCCGCGTCCGGTCTCTTTTCCGCCGCAAGCGGAGTGTCATCCTGCTCTGCCAAAAGCTCCGCAAAAGAGAGAACTCCCTCCTCCGAAGGCTCCTCTGTCAAAACCACAAAAAGTCTTACCTTAGGACATTCATTTTTCACCTGCTCTATGATCGACACTAGTTTCGGGCTTACAAATAAAGCCTCTGAATCAGATCGATTGATCAGATCGCATAATTCCTCAAACGGAAGCATAGGGTCTAACGGCACTGCCGTCATCCTGCTCCCAACGATTCCAAAATAGGACGCAATCCACGGATAAGAACTCGTCCCGATCAACGCCACATGACACCCCTCAAAGCCTCTTGCATATAATGCATTGGCAATCCGTGTCCTGTCGGCATTCAGTTCGCCGTATTTTTTCTCCGGGATCTCTTTCTTCTCAATCCATCGAACTGCAGGCATATCCGGCATCTTAACAGCCGTATCTTCCAACAGTCTGACAATGATATGCTCCTGATCTGCCATTTCATCTTCCTCCTGAAATCCGATCTCTTTGTTATTTATTTACAATTATTGCAACTGCTCATTCAGATATTCCAAAGCCTCTCCAATGGTGGTGAATTTCAACGCTTCTTCCTCATCTAACTCAATGTCAAAGTTATCCTCCAGATCTCCCAAAAAAGTCATGAAGCTCAGGGAATTGAAGTCCAGATCCTCCCTGAATCTCATATCCGGCGTCAGTTCCTCCGCTGTCCTGTCACAATAATTAGCAACCAACTCCAAAAATTCCTGCTCTTTTTCCATTTTATAATCCTCCGTTTCGTTTTTTAAATTGTATTGATCATTTCACCGATGGTGATATCCGGCTCGTCAATTCCGCGGAACATAATTTTCATCATATAATAATACAGTGTCTCCATATCCTGATAGGACAGAACTGCCTTCTGATAATGATAGTCAAAGATCAGACCGCCATCATTGCTGCTGTGTGTGACCGTCAGATAGATCCGCTTGGTCGCAGCACCGTTGGGATACCATACGGAGCGCACCTTGATTCCCGCCAGATGCTCGTTCTGCATACGCACCGGCATGGGCTGATAGGTGAGGGACATGGATATATATTCGGTATTGTCCGGCGCCCCATAGAGCTCCTTCAGCATCTTATCCACTTCAACTGGATCAAAATTGCAATGCAGGTACACTTTGTTCTGCACATTCTGTACCTCATACAGCGCATCCAAAAACTCCGTATCCGGTGTGATGATAGTACGGCAGGGGAAAGACAATACTCTGCTGCCGCCGCAGGTCCACTCTGCATGGGTGGAACGTCTGGACACAAAGTTTCGCAATGTGATATCCTCCTGTCCGCCATTCATCTTGGACAGATAAGTTCTCATCGCAAGCAGGATCAGGTTCGTCATGGACACACCCTGATTGGCGCAGAAATCCATCAGCGCCCTTGTAGCCTCCGGCTCCAGATGGAAATCGGCAACGCCCACGGAACGGTCCTTGGTCTCCACATCCGCGGCACGCAGGGATTTATCTCCATGGTTCTTTCTGCTTTCCTGCAGGATCCTGGGTCCCTTGATATCAGAATAAATCGGCTCCCCGTTCTCAGTCAGATAATCTCTCCAGAACTGCTCATCCTTTGCACGGCGCTTTTCATTCTGTGCCTTCTGCAGATCGGATTGCAGCACCTCCTCGAAAGATGCCAGTGGCTTCGGATATTCCGAACCGAAACGATAATGGCAATACAACTCCATGATATCATTCACCATCACGATCAGCCCTGAAGAATCCGTCAGACGATGATCGATGTGAATATACATACCGTTATACCCTTCCGGCATTTTCACCATGGTGAATTCCACCATAGGGATATCGGGATCATTAAATTCCTCAAAAGTCTTCTGCTGCAGGAAATTGTCCGCCTCTTCCATGGACATACCGGACAGATCCAGAAAAGGAATATCCCTATAATCCTTTTCTGCAATGTACTGCTGTACAAAACCGTCTTTATCCGGAGCTGTAAAACGAAGTCTGAGACAGTCTGCACGCTTGATTTCCTCCTCAATACATTGCTTGAGAAGTCCGAATTTGATCTCTGTCTGCAGTCCTGAGAACACGCTGATATTACAGCATCTCTGGGTGCCGGTCTCTTTGATCGGAAGGTACTGGAGCATCTGTCCCACATTCAGCGGATAGAGTTTTTTTGCCATTGATTTTTCTCCCTCTTATAATTTGATTTACCATTCACTACGCTTACTTCTTTTTGTTCTTGATTTCTGCCGCACCGCCTGCTGCTGCGATTGCTTTCGCCGCGATTGTCGCGCTGTCAGCATTTATTGTATGATCCTGATTGGTCTGTCCCTTTTTCTCCTTGGCATGTCCCTTTGAGAAAAGCCAGTCACGCATCTTCTTATCTTTATACACTACTTCCCAGCAGAAATGCGCCGACTGCCAGAATATCATTCCCTTAGGATAGGTGGTCAGCTTGTACTTGATCTTCGCCGCATCCAACGCCTGTAAAGTAGGCGCCAAAGTGTAGGCAGGCACGATCAGCGGATCATCCTCCGCATGGAAAATCCACAAAGGCGTCCCCTTCAATTCCTTGATACGCTCCGGATTCGCCGCGCCGCAAGCCATCACCAGTCCTGCAAAAGCTCCGGGATGCTCCATCGCCAGCACATAGGCGCCAAAGGCTCCCGAAGATACGCCGGTGAGATAAATCCTCTTTTTGTCAATATTATATTCCTTCTGCAGACTTTCCAAAAGTCTCCATACCACAGTAAGCTGCGGCATCGGCCAGAAGGGTGAATTAGAATGCCCATGGATAAACTGGTTCAACGAAGTCCAGTTATCTTCTTCATTATAACGGATAGTACATTGCGGCGCAAGCACAATACACTCGTTATGTCCCTTTTCCGAATCCTCCGCCCAGACCGTCGCCATCTGCATCTTCTGCAAAACCGCCGCTGTAGGCTCCTGGATTTCTCCCGTGCCATGCAGGCCGATCACAACCGGATACTTCTTCTTCGGATTGTACTTTTTCGGCACATACAATTCATAGGGCATGGTGATCTGAAACTCTTCATCGTAGAAGGATTTCTCCTGGAACAGCGCCCTGGTTTCCTTGCCGGACTTCCGCATCACATGGAGCTTAAACTCGTCCTCCCCATGCTCAGCGCTGCCTGCGTGAACCGTGATATCCACCTTCAGATCTTCTTCAAAACATGCCTCACGTTTATCTAATCTCACAATATATCCGTCATAGTACTCATAATACGGGATCTCACTTCCCGCGATGTAATCGCCCATCTCGGGGTCCAACTCCGCATAGCCGTAACGCCCTGCATCCTTGTCCGCCGTAATACTGATATAAAACTCCGGCTCATATTTTAAGCGCAACAGCATACCGAAGCAATCCTCCGGCACCGTGATGTCATACTCCTTTTGCTCCGGCTTGAAATCGATCATACTCTGCAAGGTGCCATTGATGGTCGCCTCAATATTCGAAATCGGATTCATGATATCTCTACCTCCATTACTTAATCTTTTCTCAAATGTTCAAGCCATTTTACCATTTTCGTTTTTGAAACACAATATACAATCTTTTCAATATACAATTTATTTTTATGCAAATTTTCAGCGTAATGCAATTTCACCCTGCATGGGAACAAACTCATGCTTCCCACGGCAGGTGCTCCTTATACCCGCACTGCATTCCAAAACCAACCGCATCTGATTCCATTCTGCCCCTCCATGCTTGAGAGTCAGATCCGCCCTCATTTACAAAGCCAAATTTAGCATAATAATTCACCAACATGTTCTTACAGGTCAGCACAAGCCCGCTGCTTCCCTGTCGCTTTGCATCATCAATCATACACGGTGATCCATGTGTCACTGGTTCTCCAACTTTTCCAGCAATTCTTCATATCCATATTTACCGGATATCCATTCGGCTTTCTCCGCCTCCGCAAAATAAGACGCGTATTCTTCTTCACTGATGACACGATCGCCGATATAGCTGGTGCTGACTTTCCCTAACGTCTGAATTTCATCCTCCTCCGGATATCCGTCACCGTTTTTGTCATCAAAATTGACCGTAAAGATTTCCACCACCTCCTCCAGACGATGGTCGCTGTTCATGCGGATAATGGTATCAGAATAGATGGCGCCCGCATAATCAGAGTCCCGGTTAAACATCCTGTTGCCACGGGGAAGATATTGATATCCGTTGTTTCCAAGCATGCCGTAGCCCCATCTGTCCATCAGCCGATACAATTGTCCGTCCGCATAGGTGTACAGACTCACTCTGCCGGGCAGATCCACCACCAGTTCAGGAACCTCATCCTCATCAAAGTAGATCAAATTATACTGGTACCGAGACTGCTGTATAGATTCTAACCTCGCGATAAATCGGTATGCCTCCTGCCAGGAGGAAAACGTTTCTCCTTTTCCCTTATAGCCCAGGAATTTCTTCACATTGGCCATATTCAGTTCTTCTTCCGTGCGCTGCATAAGGGCATTCGCAAGGTCCAGGTTATGTTCAAATTCTGACTGCCAGCTCAGGTTTTTCAGATCATATCCGTCCAAAATATCGATCACCCGTCCGCCCTCGATGGTGTAGATCAGGATCATATCCGTATTTCCGTCCATGTCATAATCCGGAAAGGCTACGGCATCTACGCTGATCAATCTGCCGTCCTCTACCCCATCCGGCAACCACGATGTAATCTGCTGTACCACCTCGCCATCCTTGATGATGTGGATAATCAATTCTCCGCTATCCTCTCTTGTCGGCTGATAGATCATCACATCAACCGGAGCGTCATATTCCGACAGTTCCACATTGAAGAATGACTGCTCTACAAAGTAATCTTCCTCCGGGGCAAGCCACTCTAATTTTTCGTCTTCGGTAAATGTAACCTGGAGCTGATCCGCAGACTGCAGATCAGCTCCATTCATTTCGATCAGGACATGCCACTCCGCCATATCGTCTGTACCACATTCCGGTATATATCGGGTAATCTCCACTGTAACAGAGTCATCTGCCACTCTGCTCACATTTACAACCTTATGCCGGATGGAACCGCTCCCCTCTTCCAATACCGCAAGAATAAGCCGATGCGTTTCAAACCACTTATCGTCATACTTCTGAATCGCGTCCTCAAACCCGATCGTAGTATCGGAATACACGGTGTCTTTATGGGAAAGATCATATCGCTCCGCATTGTCCGTGTAATACTTCTCTAATGCAGCCTTGCTGTCGATCAAGAAAGCCAGTGGATAGACCACATCACTGTGATATCCGTTTGTCCGGATATACTGTGTCTTAAAGTCGTAGGAAACCGGCAGCGATAGCTCCGATTCATTTGGTGTGCTTTGTGCATAATCCGTCTGGAAAGTCTCTCCCTTGGTTGGATCCTCTGCGCCCGGCTTTTCCTGCATGCATGCGGCCAGTGCAAATGTCATGCTCAGTATGATGATGGTCATAAAAAGATTACGTGCTTTTTTCATATATTGTCGCCTCTCTTAAAACCCCTTGTCCGCCAATCGCTTGACTACCTCAACATAAAAATCCACGATATCCGAAACGCCCTCCCCCTGCTTCTTGGTCAATCTGTGGCGGCGCATATCCACCTCGTCGCAATGGGAAATACCGCGACCCGAATTACTCCGGACGACTCCTTGAAAATCACCCCATTTTACAGCTCTTGGTGTGAGCAATCCGTCATTTTCACCCTCGACCAACCAGACGATCAGACTGGGAAGCCATAGAAAAATATCACCGAAAGGGTGCCTCATCACAAACGCAAAGCTCTGATAATAAATATTGGGGGAATTCGTATGGGTTTGATTAAATTCTTCTGCTTTCTTTGTGGTAAGGGAATGAAAGACCTGATAGGAATCAGGTTCTTTGTCTCCCAAGATGCGAAATACCAGGTCTGTACAGGCACCTGCCACCCGTACCATCCAATCGGGAAATTTTAAAAGCAGATCCACTGTCTTGGAACCGTGGTGAGGTGAGTTGATTGTGGTCACAGACGCTATGTATTTCTCTAAATGATAGTCACAGATTGCCGCGCGGACATCCAAGCCGCCTTTGGAATGAGCGATAATATTAAGTTTTTCCGCTCCTGTCTCGCTTATGATTGTCCGGATTTTGTCAGCCAGCACTCTTGCATTGGTTTCTATGGACGCGTTGCTGTCCTGACCGCCGTAGAAAATACGGCAGCCCATTCTTTCCAAAGCTTTCGGAATACGTCCCCAGTAATTGATCCTCTTGCGGTCCCTGAATCCCATTCCATGCACCATGAGAATGGGGTAACGAGTGGCTCCAGTCATCTTTATCTCCTGTATTTATTCATAACCTCGTGAATCGCTTCCTGTATACCGTTCAGACGATAGTTTAACGCTGTGCGGTCTATCTCCTGTCCGTTGTCCCACCAGATGGGACAGAAACGATAACGCAGTGCATATTCCATCACAGCAGCAGTATAGCGCACCACGCTCTCCGCGTCCTTGTCCGTATGTGTGGCCGCGAACTCACCGATAATGACCGGTGTACCCTTGTCTGTAAAGTGCTCCTTCAGCTTCCGCATCTGCCCGTCCAGATAGGCAAAATCAGCATCCGTGCCCCATGTCTCCTGATAACCCCAGGAAGAACTTCTGTCTGCAATGGCAAACGTCGCCGGTGAATAATAATGCACGGACAGGATCACGCGGTCATCCTCCGGTAATACAGTCCCCTCGCAGGTCTTATCAATGTCAGTCCAGTAACCTGCCAGCAACAGATAGCGGTCTGCATTTTTCCCGCCGGAGGTGCGGATCAGTTCCGTAAATTCCGCATTGATGCGATTCTGGAGTTCACAACCTTTTGCATCCCCCAGATCATCAAAACCGATCTCATTCATGGACTCAAAGATCAAATGCTCATCATAATCCTGAAACCGTGCAGCAAGCTGCGTCCAGATAGCGCGGTACTGCGCCATTGTCTGCTCATAATCTTTGGATGCATTCGTGAGCCAGGAACTCTCATGATGAATATTTAGAATGACATACAGCTCTTCCTCCCTGCACCAGTCCACCACCTGCTGCACTCTGTCCAGCCATTGCTTATGGATGGTATAAGCAGGGGCTGCATCTACATGATTTTTCCATGTGACCGGAATACGGATCGTTGTAAAGCCCTCGGATTTGATATAATGGATCAGTTCTTTTGTCGTTTTCGGATTGCCCCAGGCGGTTTCGTATTCCATATCATCCGTAAGCCAGGTACAGTCCACAGGATCTAAAGTGTTGCCTAAATTCCATCCCACACCTAAATTTTCTACAAAAACCTGGGCACTGACTGCCTGCTCTGTCTGTGGCTGTGTCGACATTGTTTCCCTCTCTGCGCCACCTGTCCCCGGCAGGCTGGCTTTCACGCCACCCGCTGCAGCATCGCTTTCCGGGGAGACATTCGAAGCTGCAGCCAAATCTTCCCCGGCATTTTGTATCCCGCAAGCCGTAATGCAACCTATGAGTGATACGGCAAGAAACAGGCATATCCTATTTTTAAATTGCAATTGGGATATCCTTGATCTGTTCTCCTGTCTCATAATTATCCACACGCACATCCTCTCTGGTAAACTGATAAAAATCATGAATCTCCGGGTTCAGCCAGAATGTGGGGGCCGCTTTCGGCTCCCGTTTGATCAGCTCCTCAATGATCGGCACATGTCTATCATAGATATGTGCATCCGCGATCACATGCACCAGCTCTCCCACCTGCATATCACAAACCTGCGCCAGCATGTGAACCAGCACGGCATACTGCACCACATTCCAGTTGTTTGCCGCCAATACATCCTGGGAACGCTGATTGAGAATCGCATTGAGGGTCAGCTTGTCCTCTCCTTTTCGCTGGGTCACATTAAAGGTCATACTGTATGCGCAGGGATACAGGCGCATCTCATGAAGATCCTGATGCACATAAATATTGGTCATGATACGGCGGCTAAACGGATTATTTTTCAAATCATAAATTACCCTGTCCACCTGATCCATCATACCCTCTTTGTACTGATGCTTCACCTGCATCTGGTAGCCATAAGCCTTGCCGATGGAACCGTTCTCATCCGCCCATTCGTCCCAGATATGACTGTGCAGGTCATGAATGTTGTTGGACTTCTGCTGCCAGATCCAAAGGATCTCATCTGTCGCGGATTTCAGCGCGGTACGGCGCAGCGTCATGATCGGAAACTCTTTGCGCAGGTCATAGCGGTTCACCACACCGAATTTCTTGATCGTGTATGCCGGGGTCCCGTCCGGCCAATGAGGACGTACCTTTTCGCCCTCGGTGCTGGTACCGTTCTCCAGAATATCTTTGCACATCTCAATAAATACTTTGTCTGCGTAGCTCATTTTATCTTCCCTCTTTCCAAGTGATGATCAAGTGATGATCGCGAAATCCTTCATCCTATAAAATTTATAATTCATCCAATAATTTATAGTTCATCCAATGAACGTATGACTCTTACGCCGTCAATCGTCACAGGCGCTGTACGG
>ODAI012651344.1_pt1 | contig 21721 bp, 21 predicted proteins | sample 1539321 | NCBI WGS metagenome assembly ODAI01 (sample SAMN02144231, study PRJEB22623) | gut metagenome | biome: sheep rumen | host: Ovis aries | place: New Zealand | reverse complement strand
AGTATCAAAGGGAAACAGCTCACTTCTTGATTGGCTTAACGATGAGATCGTAAATCTTGGCAAGGAAAACTTCTTCCATGCAGCATACGAAGCTACTCTTATTGATACCTACGGCGCAGATTACGAGGAAACCCTTGTAGTTGAAGGCGGACAGGTTAGCAGCGCACCTGCAGCTGAGGACGCAGCTCCTGCAGACACGGCCGCTCTTGACATTGTTCCCGGAAACGGCGATACCATCAAGATCGCAGCTTCACCCGTTCCTCACGCAGAGATCCTTGGAAAGGCTGCTGAGATCTTAAAGGATTACGGATATGAGCTTGACATCGTTGAGTTCGAGGACTATGTACAGCCCAACCTTGTAGTAGAATCCGGTGAGTTTGACGCTAACTACATGGAGCACATCCCTTACCTTAACAGCTTCAATGAGGAGCAGGGAACTCACATTGTAAATGCAGGTGGAATTCACTATGAGCCCTTCGGAATCTATCCCGGAACAAAGAGCTCACTTTCAGATATCGCAGACGGAGACACCGTAGCTCTTCCCAACGATACTACCAATGAAGCCAGAGCACTTCTCCTTCTTCAGGACAACGGCATCATTACTTTAAAGGATGGTGCGGGACTTACCGCTACCGTAAATGATATCGTAGAGAACCCCTACAACATCAAGTTTGTTGAGCTCGAGGCAGCACAGGTTGCAAGAGTCGTTGATGAGGTTTCTTACGTAGTACTTAACGGAAACTACGCTCTTGAGGCAGGATACTCGGTAGGTAAAGATTCAATTGCATACGAGGCCAGCGATTCGATCGCCGCTAAAACATATGTAAACATCATCGGAGTACTTGAAGGAAACGAGAACGCTGACAAGATCAAGGCTCTTGTAACCGTACTCAGATCTGATGATATCAAGAAATTTATCGAAGATACATATGACGGAGCAGTTATCTTTTTTGAAGATTAAACAGTAAACAGTGGGAGGGACCAAAAAGCCCCTCCCTTTTAGTTCTTTACGGAAGCTTTTGCAAATACTGATAATTTGGAGACGGATATGAGTGTTATTGAGATCAGGAATCTTGTAAAAACCTTTGAGGTAGAAAACAACAAAATAGTTGCGCTTGACGGAGTAAGCCTTTCGGTGGAAAAGGGAGATATCTACGGGATCATCGGAATGAGTGGTGCTGGAAAAAGTACTCTTGTAAGGACCATAAACTATCTTGAAAAGCCTACGGAAGGCACTGTGCTGGTGGACGGCGTGGACCTTTCAAAGCTTCGTCCTGCGGAGCTTAGAAAGATGCGCGCACAGATTGGAATGATTTTTCAGGGCTTCAATCTTTTAGAGCAAAAATCGGTCCTCGGGAATGTCTGTTTTCCCTTGGAGCTTGCGGGTAAAAGAAAACAAGAAGCCAGGGAGCGCGCAAGAGGGCTTTTAAAACTTGTCGGTCTTGAGGACAAGGAAAAGGCATACCCCTCACAGCTCTCAGGCGGTCAAAAGCAGAGAGTTGCCATAGCGAGAGCCCTGGCAACAGACCCCAGGATACTTCTCTGCGACGAGGCAACAAGCGCTTTGGACCCCCAGACCACTACATCGATATTGAAACTATTAAAGGAAATAAACGAAAGGCTCGGAATAACCATTGTCATCATCACTCATCAGATGTCGGTTGTTACGGAAGTCTGTAATAAGGTGGCTATTATCGACGGCGGAAAGCTTGTGGAGTCGGGGAGTGTCGATGAGATATTTGCTTCGCCCGAGTCAGATGCAGCAAAGGAACTGATACTTGGAAAAGAGATCAGGTATGTGCCTGTAGAAAAGATCGAAACTAAGCATGCGATCCGTATTGTGTTTAAAGAAAACTCAGCCTACGAGCCCGTTCTTGCGAATCTGATACTCAAAACAGGTCAGCCGGTTAATATCTTAAAGGCCGATACGAGAAACATAAACGGACGTGCCGTTGGTGAGATGATCTTAGGTCTTCCCGAGGATGAACAGACTAAGAATACGATCATCGGTTACTTAAAAGAAACGGGACTTATTGTAACGGAGGTATCTGAAAATGAATATACAAGTGCTTAATATGCTGCTTATCGGGATCAAGGATACCCTGTATATGACCCTGGGCTCGGTAATCATTGGTTACATTCTTGGACTTCCTCTTGGAGTAATTTTATATACAACGGGTAAAAACGGATTAAAGCCCAATCCTATCATCTACCGAATAGGGGACTTTGTCTGTAATATCATAAGAAGTATACCTTTTTTGATCCTCTTGATACTCCTTATTCCCTTTACAAGATTTGTAGTAGGAAAAAGCTACGGCTCTACGGCGACTATCGTGCCATTGGTTATCTGCTCCGCGCCTTATATCGCGAGAGTCGTTGAGGCTGCTTTAAACGAGGTGGATACCGGAGTTATCGAAGCGGCAAAGGCTATGGGGGCAAGCAATATCCAGATAATCTTTAAGGTACTTTTAGTAGAAGCGAGAACTTCTTTGATCGCAGGATTTACCATCACAACCGGAATACTCCTCGGTTACTCGGCAATGTCCGGAACCGTAGGCGGAGGCGGACTCGGAGATATTGCTGTAAGATACGGCTACTACAGATGGCAGACAGATATTATGATAATCACGGTAGTTTTACTGATCCTTATCTTCCAGATCATACAAATGGTTGGAACCAAGGTCGCTACGAGTCTTGACCACAGAAAACATAAAGGAAACTAATATGGATGCTGAAGTACTAATATCATATTTTCCCTTGTACACAAAGGCTTTTGGACTAACGGTAAAGATCGGACTTATCGGGATCGGGATAGCCTTTGTGATAGGAATCGCTGCGGCGTTTTTCTCCTACTTCAAGGTGCCGCTCTTTAGCCAGTTTTCGAAGGTCTATGTGGAGCTTTTCAGAAATACGCCGCTCCTCGTACAGCTCTTTTTCATATACTTTGGACTGCCGAAGATAGGCATACGGATATCCGCGGAGGTATGCGGAGCAGTAGGACTTGGACTCCTTGGTGGAAGCTATATGGCGGAAGGCTTTAGAAGCGGACTTGAAGCTGTAGCCGGGTCTCAGACGGAGAGCGCTCTTGCTCTTGGAATGACAAGAGGGCAGATGTTTTTTAATGTTATCTTTCCCGAGGCCTTTTCCTTAAGCGTGCCGGCTATAGTAGCTAATGTCATCTTTCTGCTTAAAGAGACCAGTGTTTTTTCGGCAATAAGTCTTATGGACCTGATGTTTACGGCGAAAGACCTTATAGGACTTTACTATAATACGACGGAAGCGCTGTTTTTGCTTGTTATCTTTTATACCTTGATGCTGCTTCCGGTATCGATCCTTGGAAATCTTATCGAGAAAAAGGTTCGATATAAAATGTTCGGAGCGTAGAAAATCTGCTTTGGAGAAATAGTATGGGATTTGACGTTTTGTTAAAGGGCAGCAATATGCTGCGGCTACTTTTGGGGCTTTGGGTGGCCCTTAGGATAAGCCTTATATCAGCTCTTATAAGTATAGTTTTGGGCGTAGCACTTGGAAGCCTTATGAGTTTAAAAAAGCCTGTGATAACGGTTATCAGCAGGATCTACTTAGAGTTTATCCGGATAATGCCGCAGATGGTTCTTTTGTTTTTGGTGTATTTCGGGACAACAAAGGCTCTCGGGATAAATATGTCCGCCGAGACGGCTTCTGTTATAGTTTTCTCTCTTTGGGGAACGGCAGAGATGTCGGATCTTGTAAGAGGAGCTTTGGGAGGTATTCCGAAGATACAGTATGAGAGCAGCTTTTCCTTGGGACTTACAACCTTTCAGACCTATTTTTATATTATAATTCCTCAGATAATAAGGAGAATGCTGCCTCTTTCCATCAATCTGATAACACGAATGATAAAAACTACGAGTCTTGTGATGATGATAGGGATCGTAGAGGTTTTAAAGGTAGGACAGCAGATAATCGAGGCAAACAGGAAAAGCTCGCCTAATGCGGCTTTCGGTATATATGCTACGGTGTTTTTCATGTATTTTATTGTTTGCTACGTGATAAGTATGCTTTCAAAACATCTTGAAAAGAAATGGAAGAGTTAAAGATGGAAGAGATATTAAAAATAAGCGGCCTTACAAAAAGCTACGGAGACCTTGTGGTACTCGATCATATTGACTTAAGCGTTAAAAAAGGAGAGGTGGTCGTTCTTGTAGGAACGTCCGGATGCGGAAAGAGTACTTTTTTAAGATGCATTAATGCTCTCGAAAAGATCCGGGACGGTAAGGTCTGCCTTGACGGGGAGGTTATTAACCCTGCGGGCGGGAAGCTAAACACCGTAAGAGAAAGAGTCGGGATGGTGTTTCAAAGCTATGACCTTTTCCCGCATAAAACAGTTCTCCAGAATATGATCTTAGCACCCGTAAAGGTCAAAAAGGTCAGTAAGAAGGAAGCGGAAAAAGAGGCACTTGCGCTTCTTGACAGAGTCGGACTTTTAACCAAAAAAGACAGCTACCCTCACCAGTTATCCGGCGGACAAAAGCAGAGAGTTGCCATAGTAAGGGCTTTGATGATGCACCCTGAGATACTCCTTCTTGACGAGATAACGGCGGCATTAGACCCCGAGATGGTAAGAGAGGTCCTAGACGTAGTAGTCTCTCTGGCTAAAGAAGGACGGACTATGCTGATCGTTACCCACGAGCTTTCCTTTGCAAGGGCTGTGGCGGATCGTATGATATTTATTGATGGGGGAAAGATTGTGGAAGAAGGAGCTCCCGAGGACTTCTTTAACCACCCGCAAACGGAGAGATTAAAGAAGTTTCTGGATTCCTTTACGTATTAGAAATATAAATTAAGCTGTTTTTTCTTCTTCTTTTTCGAGATTTGAGAGAGTGAAGAAGGCCATCTTATCGTTTAAGGTTTCTGCCATTTCTCTGAGGTCGCTGGCTGCCTGGCTGATAAGAGCGAAGGTTGCGTTAAGCTCTTCCATAGAAGCATTGGTTTCCTCGGTAGCGGCAGCGTTCTGCTGAGAGATAGCTGCAAGCTCTGAGATGATATCTGAAAAGCTTGCCTTTAAGCTGTTAAGAAGATGGATCTTCTCGGAGATCATTCTTGTGGAGCTGTCTACGTTATTAACATTTTCTACGACACTGTCCATATCGTCCTTGGTAGAAGAGATGCGGTCGTTCTGCTTTGTCATACTCTTGCTTAACTCACCAATGGTTTCTACGCTCTTTGCGGATTCCGAAACAAGGGTCTCAACAATCTTGATGATGGAGTTTGCTGCATCCTTTGACTGCGCTGAGAGGTTACCAATTTCCTCGGCAACGACTGCGAATCCGCGTCCTGCCTCACCTGCTCTTGCTGCTTCGATAGAAGCGTTGAGTGAGAGGAGATGAGTCTGGTTAGCGATATCTGTGATCATTCCGGTTGCGTCGGCGATCTCTTTAACGGAATCGTTGGTAAGGCGGATCTGAGAGTCGATATCCTTCATTGATTCCATAATATTCTCGTTGCTTTCAATAAGATTCTTTAAAGTGTCAACAGTACGGTTTGCGCCTTCAAGCATCTCATCTGCGGCGCCGGTAAGAGCTTCAATCCTGTCTGTGATCTCATCGATACTGTTACCCATTTCATTTGTATTTGTAACTGAATTTTCAACGCTTTCTGCCTGAGATGCTGCTCCACGGCTGATATCCTCGACCGCAATGGTAACCTGCTCAGCTACAGAAGAAGCGGTAGCTGCAGAACTTGCAAGGTTTTCTCCGGACTTTGTAACGTCGTCGGAGAGCTTCTTTGTTGCGCTGATAACGTCCTGTAACTTATCACGAACCTGCGCCGAGCTTGCTGCGATAAGACCAAGCTCGTCTTTTCTGTTGAATGTACGGCCGTGGATATAGAAATCAAGCTCACCGTCTTCGAGCTTTCCGAGGCTTTCTACGATATCTCTCATAGCTCTTGATGTAGTGCTTATAAGAACACGGGCTACAGCAAAGTTGAAGAGGAAGAAACCGATGAACGAAAAGAGGATCGCGAGGGCTGCCGATTTAAGGTTCTTGTCAACGATTGAAGTGTCGCGTCCCGCAAAGATCATACCGACAACGGATCCATCGGAATTTTTAAGGGGAAGGTAGTAAGCGTACCAGTTCTGTCCGGCGAGGCTGAAGTTCTCTGCGAGATACTCATTACCCTTATTTAAAACCTCAGCTATAACGACATCGGAAGCCTTGGTATTTTCCATGCGCTTTCCGGTCTCGGAATCCACTAATGAAGTGATGTAACGGGTATCGCCGAAAAATATAGTAAAGTGCATTCCGGTATTCTTGTTTAATGCATCAAGCTGCGACTGGAAGGTATCGTGAATTGAAACTCCGCCCTTTAAAAGCTCGTTTTTGTCGTTAAGGGCAAAATCACCTGTCCACTCGTGTGCCAGTTCATCTTCGATAAGTAATGCTGCTGTCTTAAGGCCTTCCTTGAAGGAAGCGAAGTATGCCTTTTTGATGTGATTGAATCCTATGATTCCGACTGTTGCGGACATTGCAAGCGCCAGTACTGTGGCGATGAGGATTATTGTACGGACCATGTTTCTGCTTTTCTTATTCATCCTTTTTTCTTTTCTCCTTTCGGGTGAATACATAGTTAATAAGCAACAATTTAATTTCCGGTAAAAAAATAAGCACAGGGACTCAGACCTGTGCTAAGAATTTACCGAGTAAAACATCTACGATAAATGCAGCTGGCTGACATTTTAAAGTCCCTTTAGCTTTGCGTCACAGGTTTTCACCTGCTTTGCCAAATGTGTATTTGTATCAAAGACTTAAAACAAGCGGGATAAGATCCCCCTGCTTGATTTAATATTTGATCATCAAACTTTTATTAATATAAAGGTGGGGGTTACCCCCAAGTCAATAATTTTTTTTTAAAATTTTTATATTTTGTTATTTTTTAATAAACCGGTTTACGTAATTTGGTTTCCTCTTTAGTAAAATTGACTATCGCTTATACTCTCATTTTTTGACACCCCACCCCCGTCCCGGGGTTCATTTTGACACCCCAACCCCGTCCCCGGGGTTCATTTTGACACCTCAACCCCGTCCCGGGGGTTCATTTTGTGGCTATAGAGAGCGGCTATATCAAACTATAAATTGATAGTATTAGACGATAGAAGAGGCGGATGTTACGATTTATATGTAAAAAGAAGTAACAGATTTTGATGTGTTTAGTAAACGCTTTTAAAGAACGGAGTGATATATATGAGAGAATTATTAGCTTACGGAGATTCAAATACATGGGGGCTTGTTCCCGGAAAGAATTTAAGTAACAGATATCCCAGAGACAAAAGATGGACCGGAATCTTAGAGAACAGACTTGAAGGAGTCAGAATAGCCGAGGAGGGGCTTTGCGGAAGAACAACGGTCTTCGAAGACAGAACGAGGCCGGGACGAAACGGCGCGAAGGAACTGCCCGTACTCTTAGAAAGCCACTATCCTGTCGATGGGGTAATACTGATGCTTGGAACCAATGACTGCAAGTCCTACTATAACGCATCTCCGGAGGAAATTGGAGCGGGGGTTGATAAATGTATTTCAGAGATAGCAAAGTATATTGAACCGGAAAACATTCTGCTGATTTCCCCTATCTATCTCGGGGAAGATGTCTGTTTACCCGAAAAGGATCCGGAATTTGACAAAAAGTCCATCGGCACAAGCAAGGCTCTTAAAAAGGTCTACAGCGATATAGCAAAGAAAAGAGGAACCAAGTTTATCGCGGCTTCCGATTATGCAAGCCCCAGCAAGGTTGATGACGAGCATCTAAGCGAGGAAGGCCACGAAAAACTGGCACAGGCTATTTTAGAAGTACTAAAAAAATGACCCCCCAACCCCGTCCCCGGGGGTCAAAAAGGAGTAAAAATGGGAAACGTTGAAAATGAAGCAAAAGAGATAAGCGCAGAGGATTTTTCAAAACTGGACTTTTCTAAAATCACGATAGTTGATGCGAGGGAGCCTGATGAGGTTCTTATCCATGAAATACCGGGAGCACTTAATGTACCTTTCAGCAAGATAGGAACGGAACTTAAGAATGTGCCGAATGACAAACCCGTATATGTTATCTGCAGAACAGGTGACTTTAGCGGAGAAATAGCAGAGATCCTTGCCGACAGAGGTTATGATGCAACGAATGTCTTAGGCGGATACGATGAATATAAAAAGTTTGAAAACCAGGTTATTGCCGAGGCCATTTACATTGATGCCAAATCTCTTAGATGCCCCGGCCCCATTGTAAAGGCTGCGGACACGTTAAGAGATAAGCCTGCAGGAACAAAAGTAAATGTTGAGGCTACCGAAGAAGCGTTTGCATCAGATATAAAGGTATGGTGCGAGAGAACGGGAAACAGCCTTGATGAACTTGTTACCGAAGAGGGTGTAATAAAGGTTAAAATAACCAAAGGTGAGCCTGCTAAAGAATCTGCTTCAGAAGGAAAGGCTTCTGTATCCGACAAAAACGATGATAAAACTTTTATAGTTTTTAGCGGAGACCTTGATAAGACCATCGCATCATTCATTCTTGCCAATGGCGCGGCAGCCATGGGCAGAAATGTAACCATGTTCTTTACTTTCTGGGGACTTAACATTTTAAGAAGCGCCAAGAAAGTAAAGGTACGTAAAGCGTTTATCGAGAAGATGTTTGGATTTATGATGCCTAAGGGATCGAAGAAGCTGGGGCTTTCAAGGATGAATATGCTTGGCGCAGGCCCTAAGATGATCAGATGGATCATGAAAAAGAAGGGAATTTCTTCCCTTGAGGAACTAATAGAGGACGCTAAAGCCCACGGTGTAAGAATCGTTGCCTGCCAGATGTCAATGGATATTATGGGTATCAGACAGGAGGAACTGATAGACGGGGTCGAGCTCGGGGGAGTAGCTACTTTTATAGGGGCAGGAGAAAAATCAGATATCAGCTTATTTATATAAAACTTGCATAGGAGAGACATAATGAAAAAGGCATCAGTAGTAGGGAGAATACTTGTATCGGTAATAACAATTCTGTTTCTGCTTGGTTTTAAACTCACCTCGTTTGCAGAGGAAAGTGGAAATAATCTGCTTAATACGAATGTGACATTAACGGTAAGCCAGAATCTGTCGGTAAGTACAGACGGAAATAAGCTTTCGGTAAGCGCTTTGGTTACAGATGATGAAGGGCGGGAAATCGACGCTTCCGGTGCTCTTAGTATCTATTATAAAAAGGCAACGGATTCAGATTATAAGAAGTTTACTTCCAAAAGCCTTTCGGTATCGGACGGACATATTTTTTACATATATGCGGACTTTGCAGGAAACGATGTTTACGCCGCTACAAAAAGTGAAGAGATAGTTATAAACGTTAAAAAGTTTGCCTCTTTAAAGGGAAACTTGGAGGCAAGCGCCACAGTTTCCGGGAAGGCGACGGGAGCCATAAATCTCTCGGAATCATACGCCGATTTCAATCTTGTAACGGATCTTGCATACTACAGACAGGGAAATCCTGCTACAACTGTAGTTTCCGGCAAGTCAATAACAGGACTTTCCGAAGGAACGTATTATGTTTCCGTTCCGGCAAGACAGGAAGGCAATCAGATTTATATTTTTTCGGGAAATCAGTCTGTCAAGATTGAAGAAGGCGCGCAGCCGGTTATCAACAAAGTAACGTTTGTAACCGATGAGAATGTCAATTGGAGTCAGACGTATTTTGAAGCGGAGGAAGGAAGCGGAAGAACATTTACATCCTTCCTAAAAGCTGCGGATACGGAAAAGTATCATATTACCGGGGTATTGGCTGAACCTGCGGAGAATGCGGATGTAAGCTACTATGCTTCGACAGGGGAGGTTAGTGTATCAAATATAAAGGGAAGTGTTTCTATAAAGGCTTTGTATGAGAAAAAGTCCGTTCCTTCGAAAATAGAACTCAAAAGCGTAAATCCGGGTAAGGATGGGCTTTATTCCGAGGAAAATGCGGCAATACAATTTACTATAGCCGTTGTAGTTACAGATGAGGATGGAAATGCGGTACCTGATACAAAGGTGTATTTTAAAAGCGATAAGAAAGAAGTATCCTATACATCCGCATCAAATACGGATGGGAATGGTATAGCGGAAATAAAATACAGCTACGGAGTAAATGACGGCAAGGATAAAGCGGATTTTGAAAGTGTTTTTTCTTTTACGGCAGATTTTGCTAAAACGGAGCTTTCTGTACCGGTACATCTTGTCGTTCAAAAAAAGGCAGACCTTGTTTTATATGAGAACCAGATATTCGGAGCTTTCCCGGAAGAGAAAAACGGAAAGGTAACAGGAGTACCCGAAGGTTATGAAATCTGGACCGGAGATGTTCATCAGGGCGCTCTTGTAACCGGAAGCGGGAGCTGGGAACAAGCTAAAGATGGCGAGTTTACAGGCCTTTCTTCCGGACAGCATGTATTAAGAGCAGGTGAAATATTTGATGATACAACAAATACTTTTTATTTTGCCTCAAACTACGCTGACTTCTTTGTACCGAGAGCGAACTGGACTTTAACTGTAGATGAGGCAGCTTCCGAAAATGTCATCATTACAGGAGATGCGGTTTTGCTTATAGGACCCGGACAGACGGTTTATATATCTGTAAAGGCTGCCGATGGTTATAAGATTAGCGGTATCGAATTTGATAAGGAAAAGTATGTAAGCGGAAATGCGGTGTATTATCCGGAAGAAGGATATTTTAAGATTGACGGAATCTTTGGAAATGTAACAGCGAAGATACTTTCTTCCAAGGATGAGAGCAGTGTTGCGACAGGCGATGATGAGGGCACCGGGGAGGGAGAGGCTTCCGGAGGCGCTAAAGAGGAAGATAAGTCTGCACCAGGATCTGTGGGAGAAGGTAGCAGTTCGCCTGCGGCCGAAGTAAGACCACAGGAACAGACTCTGGGAGAAATCCTTGGAAATATTGCCGGAAGAAACGAAGTCGGAGCTGTAACAAGGGACGGCCTGGCAGATAAAACGGAAGTAGGTGCGGTTACGAGAGACAGCTTCGAAGGCAAAACTGAGGTAGGCACTGTCACGATAGACAGCTTCGCAGGCAAAACTGAGGTAGGCACTGTCACAAGAGACAGTCTTTTGGAGGAGACTTCAGTAACCGAAAAAATCGGCGATACATCTGCTCCGCTTGCTCAGACCATCGGCGGAAACGATAATACTCTGATTGCAAAGAGCGAAAGCGCAAATCATGCGCAGGCTTTAAAGAGACTTCTGATAGCGCTGATCGTGGTAGTAGCTCTTTCCGCAATCGGAACGGCTGTAACCATTGTTTATAAAAAAATTAAGAAGCAGTAACAAAAAATGACACCCCAACCCCGTCCCGGGGGGTCAAAAAGGTTATGTGATAATTGTTATCAGTAGCGGGGATTGTAAAATAGGGCTCGTTAGTATAGACTAACTTTGAGTAAATCATATGCGAAATCCTCTGAGTTGATTATTGGGTAAAATTAATTCGAAGGATATCGGAACTGTCTCCTAGCGAGGCAGTTCCTTCGTATTTTTGAAAGGAGAAAGCTAAATGGCTAACATGACAATTGAAAAGGTTATCGGACGTGAGATCCTTGACTCTCGCGGAAATCCCACAGTAGAAGCGCAGGTTTTCTTATCTGACGGAACCGTTGCGTTCGGGACCGCACCCAGCGGAGCATCAACAGGTGAATTTGAGGCGCTTGAATTAAGAGACGGAGATAAATCCAGATATCTTGGAAAAGGTGTAACGAAAGCAGTTGAAAATATTAATACTGTTATAAACGACGCGGTTAAGGGAATTGACGCTTCGGATACATACGCGGTTGACGCAGCGATGATAAAAGCAGACGGAACAAAGGATAAGTCAAAGCTTGGTGCAAATGCAATCCTTGCTGTATCAATAGCAGCTGCCAGAGCGGCAAGTATTTCCCTCGGCGTGCCTCTTTATCGTTTCTTGGGCGGAGTACAGGGCACAAAGCTTCCCGTTCCCATGATGAACATTTTAAACGGCGGAGCGCACGCGGACAGCGCAGTAGATACACAGGAATTTATGATCATGCCCGTCGGAGCCCCTTCATTCAAGGAAGCTCTCAGATGGTGCGCAGAAGTATTCCACACTCTCAAGTTTCTTATCAAGGAGATGGATGATGTTACCGCTGTAGGAGATGAAGGCGGATTTGCTCCCAACAAGTTAAAGAGTGATGAGGAAGCGATTGAGAAGATTCTCGAGGCTATCAAGAAGGCCGGCTTTGAGCCCGGAAAAGATTTTATGATCGCAATGGATGCGGCTTCTTCAGAGTGGAAGAGTCCTAAGGGAAAAGGCTTCTACCATCAGCCTAAGTCAGGTAAGGATTTCACATCCGATGAACTTATCGCTCACTGGGAGGCACTCGTAGACAAATATCCCATCATCTCAATCGAAGACGGACTCGATGAGGAGGACTGGGAAGGCTGGCAGAGAATGACAGCAAAGATCGGTCACAAGGTTCAGCTTGTAGGAGATGATCTTTTTGTTACAAACACAGAAAGACTTGCAAAGGGTATTTCTCTCGGAGCAGGTAACTCAATCCTTATCAAGCTTAACCAGATCGGTTCCGTATCCGAGACCCTTGAGGCTATCAAGATGGCTCATAACGCCGGATATACAGCTATTTCTTCCCATCGTTCTGGAGAAACCGCAGATACTACCATCGCTGATCTTGCGGTTGCTTTAAATACCTGCCAGATTAAGACGGGTGCACCCAGCAGAAGCGAGAGAGTAGCAAAGTACAACCAGCTCCTTCGAATCGAAGAACAGCTCGGCGCATCTGCATGCTACCCCGGTATGGGCGCATTTCACGTAAAGAAGTGATTATAGTTTTTGGGGTTTAGTTCCGTTTTTGGATAGTTTCCCGAATAAATCAAAACGCCGAAGATGATGTAAAAGTCATCTTCGGCACTTATTTTGTTTAGTTTTTTATCTTACGGGAGTTGTCAAAAATGAACCCCCAACCCCGTCCCCCTGTGTCAAAATGAGGTGAGCTTTAACTTGGGGCGGCCTGGCGCGATTTCAAATGCGCGGAGGCAGATATAGGCGGCGACAGCGCCCATAAGCTCGCAGCTTGAGCCGAGTTTTTGGATGTTATTTAGGTAGCGTTCTCCGAGCTTTATCTCGGGAAGACCGACGGAATATCCAAAGTAAAGATAAGGAATCTTTGTAAATTCTACGGCAGTGATCTTTTTGCTTTCAACGAAGAGAGCACGCTTATCCGTGATTACGATTCCTGCCTTTCCGTGGAAGAAGATTCCGTTGTCGTAATACAGCAGTACTTCTTCACCGGGCTCGGTATAGGAAGCTATTCTTGCCTTTATACCGGACATTTTATCTTCGCGGATTCCGGGAGCTGAGAGGTCGTCGCTTGTCAAAAGATAACCATGAATATATTCTTTCAGCTTTGCGGCTGAGTCGTATTCATTAAGGTATCTGACAAAGGACGAAACCACTTCCCGACAGTCGTTGTTGTAGTTAAGAAGCTTATCGTACTGCCATTCATAGTAGAACCAGTCTTTGTTAATCAGTTCACCGCTTTCATAACCATCGGTTTCTTCACTGCTGACGGTAAACTCCGAACCGCAGTAAGGGCAGATAAGCATCTTTTTATTTGGCGATAATTCAAGCTTTGCAGAGCAATTTGGACATGAATTCTGTTTCATTTTTTATAAATCCCTTTTATCGTATTAGTAAAAAACTACCTCTAATAGGATACCACATAGAAAGGATTTTGTTTAGATATCTTTACTCTTTAATCAGTACTCCATCTCATATAATCCGAGCTTAGTTATAGGGAAGCAGAAACGTCCGGCCGCTGTAGGAGATTGGGTGCTTATTAATGTGCGCGCACCGTCACTTCCCGTAAAGTAAACTCTGACAGACTTTGTTCCCGCAGGCACAATATTATGATAGATAACAGGTGCGGTAAGGCTGCTATAGCTGTTGAATTTCACTGCCTTTAATCCGGTGCTTTCAGATGTAGTGCAAGAGAGGTCAATTTGGGACTGATCCGCAATCTTTCCGCCGTTTAAGAATGTGAGAGCGCAGCCGTCTCCGACAAACAAATGGATTCCGATAGCCTTTGTATTTGATACATTCTTAAATACATCTGCTGGAATAACCGCTGTCTGATAGTTTAAGGTAAGTTCAACCAGTGACTTGTTTACGGAAGCGGGATTGCTTGTAACAACATTGTTAAATTCGGTCCAGTTGGTTACAGATACGCCACCGACTGAATCTGAAAGCGAAGGAAGTGGCTTTTCAGAACCTGAGGAAGGGCTTCCGGATGCTGTTTCCCCGGGCTTTTTAATAATACTGAAGGTAGAGAATGCATCAGATTCGAAAACAAGCCATTCACCATCGGGATAGTATGCTGCGTTCATTTCCTGATATACACCGTTATGGTTTCTTACTACTGTATAAGTCTGGCCTTCAGAAAGCTCTCCGGCGGGAACAACAGTGGCAATGGTTACAGGAGCGGCAAGGTCTGTAAGGTTTGTTTCCCAATATTGTCCGTTACCCTTGCTGATGATTTGGTCCAGGGAAAGGTCTATTGTTCCGAAAAGGGATGCCTCACTGCTTCCTACTACAGAAAGAGAAGCGGTATCCGGAGCCACATCAGTCTCTGTAAGGCGTACATTACCTGAATCTACGGCGTTTTCAGCATTGACTGCCAAATCATCGAGAAGACCGTTTTGATTAAACTCCGTAATATCTTCCGTGGGTGTAACGATTCCCTGGAAGTGGAAGTTGGAGTGGCTCATAACAAATGAGAATACTCCGACGGAGTTCATAGGCTGTATAGGCTGTCCGTTGATATTTAAACTTGATACCTGATAACCGTAATCGGGAATCAGTACAAAATAATAGGTTTCACCTATGGTTAACTGCCAATCTGTTTTACCGTAATCTTTGTAGTCAGTCGGATTGTCACTGTTTAAAAGCTCAATCCTCGCGTGCTCAACAAGCTGGTCGGGAGCAGCGGTAGCGGAATCGTAGCTCCAGGAAACGGACATTGTGTTGCTGAAGATGACTTTTATTTGATAACCTTTGGTAGCGGGATCGATGGGCTGAGTTGAAAATCCGCTCTGTCTGATATCATCGATAAGATCGACCTCTGAAGGAGTGTTATCCGTGGGTCTGGGGAATGATTCCAGGCGAGCATTGTTTAAGATATCCGCACTTGCATTATCAACAGACACTCTGACATAAGCGGCGCCGCTTGGGATATCGGCAGAATCTACATTGCCGGTAGCATTAATGGCTGAGCCGATAGCAGTACTGGAACTGTCAAGGAAAAGTACAGATACTGTTCCATTTTGACCGGCAACTTCCTGATCAACCCTAATTTCATATTTTCCGGCTTCCAAACCGCCGCCGGGCTGACCGGGATTACCGGAATCGCCTCCTCCGGGATTTGAACCGTGATCAAATCTGATTTGGACTAAACAATGTGACCCAGTATACTCGAAAGTGTATGAGCCCGTTGAGAGAGAATCGTAAATACTGATAGCGGAGTTATTACCAATCGTGATGGTGTTTTGATTCTCATGCGTATCTAAGATTTCTCCGCTTGCAGGGGTGGCTTTAATAGAAATGGTGTTTCCACTAGTGAGTTCGGAAATATAACCTCCATTACTTACTATGGTCCATTCACCATTGCCAATCTTGTACTCTACGGTACCGGATCCGTTTCCTCCAATGTCAAAGGATACGTCTGCCGAAACTGCGTTTGTGTTAACGGGTGACAGGGCGAAAGCGCCCAATAGGACAAGGGAAATACTTAGGAAAACACTGAAAAGCTTTTTAAGACTTTGTTTAATCATACTATTCCTCCTTATATATTTTACAGTTCATATTTTGTTGCTTACTTGCTTATTTCGTCCATATAGGCGGCGGTAATCATACCTGTGGGGAGAGCGATAACGGCTACGCCAACAAGGACGGAAATCATAGTAATGAATTGACCGACGTCTGTTTCTAATAAATATATTATAAACGGACTTGCCGGAATATAAAAGAGAAAAAAAATGACACAGGGGGACGGGGGTGGGGGGTCATTTATAGGGGCAGGGCTTTTTGTGGGCTTTTTCTTTTTGGTCGTAGAGGTCTGCGTCTGCCATGTCGATAAATTGCTTTGTGTTTTTTATAGAGCTGTCGTATGTTGCATAACCGATGGAAACCGACAGAGGAAATTCGGCATCAATATTATCTTCGTCGATCAATTTCCTGATGGAGGAACGAAGATTTTCGATTTCCTCGCGGTTATCCAGCTCACCGCAAATAATAAACTCATCTCCGCCGTAACGGGCGAGGGTTATCCTTCGCAAATCTGTAGTGGCGCGTTTTAAGATTACCGAAAGTCTGATTAGAGCACGGTCTCCGGCGGTATGACCGAAGATATCGTTTACCTGTTTAAAATAATTGATATCCATCATCATAACAAAATGAGTCTTTTTGCCGTCATTTCCATTCATCATTCGCTGGATGATACGGAGAAGGTATCGGCGGTTACTCAGTCCGGTTAAAGGATCGGAAGTAATACTGTTTTGGATGACAGCAAGATATAGATTTAGAAGCGTCAGCGAAAGGCCGATTCCCAAGACGGGTACATCGAAAATAAGTTGAGCGATTGAAAAAATGATGGGCAGAACGGGGACGCTGGCTATCATTTTAAAAAGAATCGCGTCTGCATAGTTTTCTTCTTTCCGGCTGCTTAGAATAGCGCGGAGGGAAGAGAATAAGATGTAAGAAAAAGGTACTATGTATTCAAATGCATACAAGGGTCCGTAGGTGTAAATCAGGTTTTCGGAGTATTTAAAATAGAGTCCGTGAAACGGATTGGTAAGGTTTAATATTATATGAAGAAAACTCGGCGCAAGGGTATAGATAATAAGCCTGCGATTACAGGAAATGGGTGTAATAAATAGGTATTCCATCGCAAGAAAAGTGCAGAATCCTGTGAGGGTGGAAACAATAAAAAACAGGGATTTCATTATGGAGAGAACAATTAAAGGCGCGAAAACCCTAAGGTGGCTTTTTTCAAGAATATTGCACGTAAGGTCAAGAATGATCATGACTGAAACGGATCCGGCCATTATAGCAAAAGCTTTACGGACGCTTATTTTTTCGAGCCCGACTCGCATGCGGACGATCAGTGATACGAGAATAGAAAGAGCCAGAGCATCAATAAGTGCATATAGAATAGCGCTGTGATTATATGCATTAAACAGAACTTCACGTTCAACGGTAATTGTTTCCATTTGAATCTCCATTCTTATAATTCATATATTTTGTCTAGCTTATACAATTGATGATAAATACATTATAAATGGATTTGCCGAAATATAAAAGAGAAAAAAATGACACAGGGGGACGGGGTTGGGGGTTCATTTTTTTGACACCCCGGGACGGGGTTGGGGGTTCATTCACGGTTGTAAAAGAGCAGTTTTTGTTGCATAATGATAAGAAGAAAGCGATAGAAGAAGCCATTCGGATCTGTATTGAAAATGGCAATCTTACAGAAGAAGGGGTAAGAAGGTATTACTGATTCAGATAGTGGAAAGTGTTTTCCCCGGTGGACTTCACCGGGGATTTTTCAGGGATTGGAGCTTATGAAATTATACTTTATAAACGGAAGCAAACAAAAGAAACTGCTCTTGGAATCGGATTATCCGGACGATATTTTTGATGCTGTCCTTGGCTTCTTTGAGGAGCATGGAAGATTTCCGCACATACTTAGGGTAGATTCCAAACCGGATGGCGTACGGGTTACATTTGAAAGCAGCACCGAATCCTTCCTTATTGAAGAAGTATCAAACGAAGAAACTAAAGAACTTACAGATTTATTTTCGGAGTATTAAACCCCGGATAATAGAGATTAAAAAAAATGAGCATATGACCGAAGCGCAGCCGGGGCTGCGAAACTGAGGAAAATCCGTCCCTGAACGCTCCTTCTGTTGACTAAATATGGTATATCTGATAAAATAAAAATTTAGTTATAATAATGCTATTTTTATAATGGAGGTACAGAAAATGGCTTTCTTAAGAAAAAATGATTCAAAATCCGGGGGTAAGCCCGAAAATGCCGCTGATATACAAAAAGCTGAGAATGGGTGGAGCGATTCAAAGAAAAGGATTAATGATGCTATATATGAGCTGGGAAAGGCGTATTTTGAGGCAAATAAGGAAAATGCAGAATCAGATTTTGCCGGGTATATAGAAAAGATAAATAAAAGTATGAAGGAGGAATATATTTGGCATCAGTACCGCCTGAGCTTGGAGGGACAAAGGCTGTGTGACAAATGTGGTTCCACCATAACCGCGGATAGTGCGTTTTGTAACAGATGCGGTGCTGCCGTCTCGCCGATAGATTTTTCGCCGGTAATCGGAACTTCTAATGTATTACAGCCTGCAACTGCTTCCGGTCAGGTGGTAACATGTCCTAAATGTGGCAGAAAGCTCATCGAAGGGGCAATATACTGCGAAGGCTGCGGTACGAAAGTAGTATGATTCGGGGGGATAAGCTATGTTTTGTAGAAAGTGTGGAAAAGAAATAAACGATGCTTCAAGCTTCTGCCCTTATTGCGGAACAAGGAGAACGGAGAGCTATAATGAGCAAGCTGTCTATACGGCAGATAACGCATCCGATAACGAGGTACTTCCTGTCTATAAGAGGAAAAACAAGGGAGCTCTTGTGGTTTTATTTATTCCGATGGCTGTTGTTTTGATCAAGGTGATCCTTCTGATAGCTGTTCTTATGGCAGGAACGATGATACACCGCAACAGCGTAGAGCGACCAATGTACGATATTCGTACTGAAGTTGAGGGAAGGAGGTAAAAGAGCATGTTTAGTTTCTTTTTGCCGATTGCCATGGTAATGGGATTTTTAGAACTGATTGGCACCGGAGTATTTGCGTATGCTGTTGCCCATTCAAAGTGGGACAGTAAGAAAATCATAAGATCGGTCTTAATAGGAACAGGGGTATATGTTCTTGTTACTGTTATCTCAATACTCACGATAAGAGTTCCGGTTTTATTGATAATACAGCACATACTGACTTCAGTGTTTTTTATTGTTTTATTTGGAATTCTCGGAGCCCAGACGGGAAATAAGTTTAATATACCCGGCTTTTTTTCGCTTTTAGCGTATGTAATTTCTATATTTGTTCTTCCTGTTATATCCAATAAATACGAAGATACCGTATTGTTCAAGTCAATTGAGTTAAGGATGGATAATATGGGTATAGCCCTTACACCGAAGCAATATGAGATTTTTAAGTATTCATATTATATGCAAGGGGTTACGGATGGACTGGCAAAGTACTATATTGCCATGCAAATCATGTTTATTGGGGTTGTGGTGTCTGGGATTCTTCTGTTTGATATGATGCTGATTAGAAGGAACAGAGCCCAGATGGTCATGGGAGGTATTTTGTCCTTATTTGCCGGCGGAATAATATATCTTGATTATTGCATCTTTCATTCAGTAGTGGGCGAAGTGTTGTCTAAAGTTGGATTTTCATTATCGCCATTTTGCATATTGATTATTCTTTTTGCTGTGGGGACAGTGGTAAGTGCCTATATATGCAGCAGAAAAGAAGTAGTTCACTGATGCCGGAGGGAAGCCTTTGAAACATTGTGAAAACTGTGGGGCAGAGAATAACGACGATGCCGGTTATTGTATAAAATGCGGAAATAAACTGGGGAAGAAAAGTTCTAAAAGCGCAAAGAGGAAGAACTTAAAATGGATATTGCCTGTGGTTCTGCTTGGCGTTGTTGCATTGGCAATAGGCGCGGTCAGATTATATCCGGTATTTTTGAAGACAGACACGGATGTAATAACGGAAGATAAGGAAACTGAAGATAAAGATACAGCAGAGGATACGCAGGCAGCAGTTGTTTCACCTGCTGTAAATCTTAGCGAAACTATAACATCGGGTATAACAAGTGCTGAAAGCACGCCGGGGAATGGCAGTGCGATAAATAATGAAAGCACCACAGGTAATGACAGTGAATCAGACGGTGAGAGTACTTCGGATAATTCCGGTATGCCGGGTGGTGAGGCAGCTAAGACCCCGGGGTCATGGCATAATTCCACCGAGTCCCACGACATCACAATCAACTCTATCCTGAAGTATGATGGCAATGCTATCTTCAACTTCAACGATACTGTTGCTGTCGGTGTCTACGGACAGAATGGCGTCATCTCCACTGCCGAAACAGAAAGCGGTTTCATCCTTTCTGTCATTGATGAAGATTCCGTTAAGGTTACTTTCTACAATAACGGAACCGAGTACATCGTACCTACGCAGCTTCTTGCTGAAATGTCTGCTGAAGATTATATCGATGAGACAGGTGCGACTGAGTACATCATCGACGGTTACGGAGACTGCTCTGATGGATTTGGCTTAATCCAGATGACATTGTCAAACGGACGCATTGTTTGTGCAGGCGTTCTTCGCGAGAACGGTCAGCTTTATGCTGCGAACTATTCTACAAAGCCTGCAATCGCTGAGAACAATGTCGACTTCCGTCTTAAGATGGAGCCAATCCTTGAAGCGAGCAACATCACACCCGATAATCAGACTTACACAGATCCTATCTACTATCCTATAGTTCCTGTCGCTGCAAACGAAAGAACCGATGTAGACTTCTGGGTAAATCAAGCAAACGAGCTTGTACAAGATGATTGGACAGATGCCCACAAGGTAAAAGTCTTCTATGATTACATCATCGATAATTTTGCTTATGATTATTGGGTTATCAGCCATACAGACGCCAACAGTCGTACCTTCTATCATAAGGATTATACAGGCACATATTTCACCAGCAATACCCATGTCGGCATCTGTGAAGATTTTGCCAATATCCTTGCCATCATGTGCCGTGCACAGAACATTCCTGCGACAAAGATAGACGGGGGCAACCATGCTTGGACTTACATCTACATCGCAGATTATGGCAGATGGCTGACAGTTGATGTCACAACAGACCTTGCCTACGGATGTTACTCCGAAGATGTTACTGAATGGACATCGTTGTCTAACAAGCGTTATGCTAATTTCGATAACGTATCAGGCAGCAAGTTTGCATCGGACTGCAACGCAGGTATCGGAAACCGGAATGACATGGAACGATATGGCAAGATTCCTGTTGAACAACAATAGAACCCACCTTTCGTGAACCCGTGAGAAATCATGGGTTCTTTCTTTTGCAAGTATGCGCGGTTGTTTCTGCTATTTCGCTTCTTGAAGATTATATTTCCGGAAAGGCGAAGGAAGGTATAGAGAAGCTGTATCAGACTATGAGTTTCAAGGATATTACTCTTTTCTGGACACATATACAATGAAGTGGTATCATTATAAGTTAGAGCTAACTAATAATGAATAGAAAAAACTATCTAAATGGTAGAGCATTATCCGGCGGAGATTTTAGAGAAAATAAAAATCTTTGACATGATCTGCATAGACTACTTTCTGCTGTTAAAATTTCACTTCTTTCAGTTTTATTTTCCGGAAATAGAAGGCGTAAGCCACGGCAGAAAGTATGGCTTTAACATAAAAAGCCAGTTACTTAAGCTTTTATAATACTGTATATAGGAGATCTGAAGATGAAATATACTGGAATGCCGGCAGGAATGTGGATGTTATTTAATAGACAATTTAAGAAAGCTCTTATTAAAGATCTTGGCTACGACAGT
>ODAI013501762.1_pt1 | contig 21724 bp, 20 predicted proteins | sample 1539321 | NCBI WGS metagenome assembly ODAI01 (sample SAMN02144231, study PRJEB22623) | gut metagenome | biome: sheep rumen | host: Ovis aries | place: New Zealand | reverse complement strand
TGATGTACAACGGTGTGCCTATACAGACTATCATCGAGGCATGGATGGAGGGCAGAGACCTGACGAACCATCGGCACGACACGCTGGTGGAACTGACGAGCCACCTGCGCTATCTGATCGGGAACAATCCGAGGAAGATAGAAGAGGTGACGGGTCATTTGCAGTGGGTGAAGGACTTGGCGGCAGAGGGTGAGAACGTCAGCGGGACCATCGGTTCCGTCTGTCGTGACTTCCGTCTGAAGGAGTCGATTCCGAAGCCGATGCGCGAGGCGTTGAGGAAAGTCGGGGCTGATAGTGAATCGTTTAAGCTGCGAAATGTAGGGCGTTTTGCTTGTCAAACGCCGAATCAGGGCAGTGGCGGCGGTGCGGCGTTTGACAAGCAAAACGCCCTACAGCAGAATGCAGCCATGCAAGAGCAGGATATCTACGCCACGCTGCCGCTCGACAAGTGGGCCGAGGAACTTCAGGAGATGGCGCAGACCTACCCCTGTATGAAGGAGCTGTTCCTGAATGTGCATCCGCACAAGTTGCCGGCGATTCTCTTCTCTTCGGCGGCACTCTTCGGCACGCTGATGACGCGGGCTTGGTATCACTTCTGGTATGAGCCGGAGATCATTCGCCGACTGAACTACTGTGTGTTTATCATCGGCGACCCGGGAGCGGGAAAGAATATCGTGGAGAAGTTCTACAAGAAGATTGCCGACCCGATGATACAGGCCGACCAATGTCTGATAGATGCGGTGAACCGCTACAAGGACAGCCGGACGGAGCGTACCACCTCGACAAAGGCGCAGAAGGGCGAGGCGCTGAAACGCCCTGTTGTCGGCATCCGCGTGCATCCGGCACGAACCGCCACGGGAGAGTTTATCCGCCACATGCAGGCCGCTGTGGAAAACATCCAGGGGCAGACACTGAACCTGCACATGTTTTCGTTTGATGCCGAGTTGGACAACGTAACCAAGAATAATAAAGGTGGCGACTGGAAAGACCGCGAGATACTGGAGCTGAAGGCGTTCCACAACGAGCAGGACGGACAGATGTATGCCAATCAAGAAAGCGTCACGGGGATGTTCAACGTGTTCTGGAACTTCATCTACACTGGCACGCCCTACGCCCTGCACCGCAAGGTGAACCAGCGGAATTTCGGCACGGGCATGTCAACCCGCCTCGCCGTGATACCCCTGCCCGACAAGGGCATGGCGCAGCGGCATCAGCAGGTGGACACCAGCAGCAACGAGACGCTGCGCACCTGGGCATACAGGCTCGACAAGGTGGAGGGAGAGATACCCATCGAACCGCTGAACGACGAGACCTACGACTGGCAGTCGGCACACCTCGAAATCGCCGAGTTCAACGGCGACAAGGCAGACCGCACGCTGCTGAAGCGTATCCCGTACTACGGCATCGGTGTCAGCCTTCCATTTATCCTGATGCGACACTGGGATGAGTGGCAGGAGTCGAAGTCGCTGACGATGGATGATACAGACCGCCGTCTGTGTCGCCTCGCGATGGAGATCCAGTACCGCTGCCAGCAGTTCTTCTTCGGCGAGATGGCCTTCAACTACTTCGCCGACCAGAACAAGGAGTTCGTGCAGCGTCGGCGCACAGGCCGCTACGAGGAGTGCTTCCGCAAGTTGCCCGACGAGTTCAAGACGCAGCAGTTCATGGACTGCTTCGGCCTCTCGCAGTCGGCAGCCCAGCGCAGCATCGCCCGCCTGCTGCAGGATCAGCTCATCGAGCGGGCCAGGTACGGGGTCTATAAGAAAGTGCTTCAGGAGTTGCCGTAAGGGCGGGCTGCCTCACAGAGTGTCTGACACTTTGTGACACTTTGTGAGGTTACCCACTTACCCAGTTACCCACCTATGACAGGAATGGATTTGCGAAAAGGGATAGTCAATCTCCTGTACCATTTCCATCCTTCCCAATGTAGGGCGTTTGCTTGTCAAACGCCGCCCGCCAATCATAGACGGGGACATGTAGGGCGTTTAGCTTGTCTAACGCCGTCCGCCGCAGTGTACCGTTGAGCGGCGTTTGACAAGCAAAACGCCCTACAGAAACCGAAAAATTTATAAGGTCATTAAATCGTAAAATTGCAAGATTATTAAATCGTAAAATCGTGAAATTGTAAAATGAAAACGCCACGAGGAATTCGTAATCACAACCCGCTGAACATCCGCAGAAGCAAGGATCAGTGGAAAGGTATGGCAGAGGTGCAGACAGACCGCGCCTTCTGTCAGTTCAAATCATTGGAGTATGGCTGGCGAGCCGCCTTCTACCTGCTCACCCGCACGTACTATCACAAGTACCGCCTCTACACCATCCGAGGCATCGTCAGCCGCTGGGCACCCTCGTCGGAGAACGACACAGAGGCCTACATCGCCAACGTGGCCCGCCTCACCGGCATCGGCCCCGACGAACCGCTGGGCATCCCCTCGGAGCAGCCCTCCCGCTGGATGATGGTAGGCATGGCGATGGCGATACAGGAAAACGGCACCGACTCGCTCGACTACTTCGCCATGCTCCGAGGCTGGGAGTTATGCCGACAGGATGTACAGAATGGCAGTCTCTGATTCTCTCGTTAATTGCCGCCGATGTACCTCATATAGGGGGTATGTCGGCGGCTATAGTTTGAATCTCCGCCATGCAAATCGTGGCACCCTGCGCCAGAAGGCTGTCAGCAGGCGATACTTCCAGTCGATGATGCGGATGTGTTGACGCTGCTTGATGGCAAGAACGATCTCTTCGGCCACCTTTTCAGGGCGCAGCATCAAGGGATACCGAAAGTCGCCACTCAGCAAGTCTGTATCCACAAAGCCGGGTCGAATGTCGGTGAAGCGGATGTTCAGTCCTCGGCTGTTTGCCTGTTGTTCCAATGCCTGCAGATATACATTCTGTAGGGCCTTGGTAGCAGAGTAGGCGGGAGCAGGCCCCAGACCTTTGGTGCCAGCGATGGAGGTAATGGCTGCAATATGTCCACCACCATGACTGGCAAAGTACCTGTAGGCAGCCCCGATCATGCGGGTGAACCCCACTCCGTTGGTCTCGAGTGTGGCCAGTTCGATGTCCTCGCTGAGTTCACGGTTCTGTTTGCCAATGCCCGAGGAGTAGAAGAACAAGTCCATGCCTCCTGTCTTATTGATAAGTCTCTCGAGGGCTGTCGTAGCTTCACCCGTGGTTACGTCAATCCGTTCTACAGCTACTGCGCCGATACCCTGCATGCGTTCTATCCGGCGGGCAGCAACACCAACCGTCCATCCCTGACTGATAAGCAACTTAGCAACCTCCTGGCCGATGCCTGAGGAAGCGCCGATTACAATGGCTCTTTTCATTTGTTCCGTCTTATTGCCCATGATTCTTGGATAATTCAAACATTCTTCATAAACAATCCTAATTTTCGCTGCAAATATAGTTATTTTACGGCATAATTGTGTAATTTTGTACGCCGATTTAAATGATTTTATAAGAATATGTATAGCCTAAATTATCAAGTGACTACGAGCACCTGCGATAGCGAGGGACGGCTGAAACTCTATTCGGCCCTGCAGATGATGCAGGATTGCTCAGAGATGTGGATTGACTCCGAGCCAGGAGTGAAGCAGTATTTTACCGAACAGAACATGGCACAGCTGCTGGCTTCCCGTCAGGTGGAGGTGATGCGCGTGCCGTTGTTCAAGGAATCGCTGACGGTAACTACCTCCGTCTATGGCATGAAACCGATGTTCGGATTCCGCAACACCTTTATCTATGATGCATCGGGCAACCCCTGCTACCGCACCTGGAGCATGGGTGCGTTTGTTGATAAGACTACCGGCAAGCTGAAGCGCGTGGATGAAGCCACCATCGCCTCGATGCAACTGGAACCGCAGTTGGAGATGAACTACCGTGACCGTCGAATCATCTTGCCACGTACGGGAGGTGAGGTGATGGAACCCGTCAAGGTGCTCCGCGCCGATATCGATTATAACCGCCACATGAATAATGCCAACTATGTCCGCATGGCGATGGAATTATTGCCGGCAGACTTCGAAGTGAAGGGCTTGCGGGTGGAATATCGCGTTGCCGCCAAATTGGGTGACACACTTACGCCAACCGTCTATCAGACAGATGGCTGCTATGTCGTGGCCTTGTCTGTCGGTTCAGAGGCTTGTGCTATTATTGAGTTTACTTGATAAGGATTATAAACAAACAATATTTGCAGCGTCTTAAGGAATTTGAGTTTGATGAACACAGAGATATTGCGTGAACTGAATGATAGTCAGCGCCTCGCGGTGGAATACTGCGACGGAGCGAGCCTTGTGATTGCAGGTGCAGGATCGGGTAAGACAAGGGTGCTGACGTATAAGATAGCCTGGTTGCTGGAGCAGGGGATGGCCCCCTGGCAGATCCTCGCACTGACCTTTACCAATAAGGCTGCCCGGGAGATGAAGGAGCGTATCGGCCGACTGGTAGGACAGGAGCGGGCCCGCTATCTGCAGATGGGTACCTTCCATTCTGTCTTCGCACGTATCCTGAGGGCTGAGGCCGATAAAATCGGCTATAGCTCCAACTTTACCATCTATGACCAGACAGATGCCCGTTCGCTGGTGAAAGCCATCATCAAGGAGATGGGACTCGATGACAAGGTGTATAAGCCATCCTCTGTGGCCGACCGCATATCGATGGCCAAGAACCATCTGCTGCTGCCGCAGGCTTATCAGCAGAGCTCATGGGCCTCTGACGATGCCACCCGGAAGCAGCCTCAGGTCTCTAATATATATATAAGGTACGCGGAAAGGTGCCGTCAGGCCAATGCGATGGACTTTGATGACCTGCTCGTCCAGACATGGGTTCTCTTCCAGAACCACGAGGATGTCAGAAAGAAATATGTGGATAAGTTCCAGTTTGTGCTCGTGGACGAGTACCAGGACACAAACTTTGCCCAGCAAGCCATTGTCTACCAGCTCTCGAAGGAGCATCAGCGTGTTTGTGTCGTGGGTGACGATGCCCAGAGCATCTACTCCTTCCGAGGTGCCAATATTGACAACATCCTCGATTTCCAGCAGCAGTATCCCGGCTCGAAACTCTTCAAACTCGAACAGAACTATCGTTCGACGCAGCTTATCGTGCAGGCAGCCAACTCATTGATACGTCGCAATGAGCGACAGATACCCAAGAATGTCTTTTCTGAGAACGAGCATGGTGAACGGCTCCAGCTGAAGCCTGCCTACTCTGATAAGGAAGAGGCCATGATCGTGACTCAGGACATCAAGCGCATCCGCCGACAGGATCATTGCAATTGGAGCGACTTTGCCATTCTCTACCGCACCAATTCTCAGAGCCGTTCGTTCGAAGAGCAGATGCGCAAGGACAACATTCCGTACCGTATCTATGGCGGTCTGAGCTTCTATCAGCGCAAGGAGATCAAGGATGTGATAGCCTACTTCCGGCTGGTGGCCAATCCCGACGATGAGGAAGCCTTCAAGCGTATCGTGAACTACCCTGCCCGTGGTATTGGTGATACGACTGTGGGCAGAATCATACAGACGGCACAGGCTTACGGAGTGAGTCTCTGGCAGGTGATCAAGGAGCCTGTACTCTTCCCAACAGGTGTCAGCAAAAGCACTCAGACGAAGCTGAACGCTTTCCGTGAACTGATAGAAGGCTGGATAGCTCGGCTCAACACCGAGGATGCCTATACACTCGGACACGACATCATCATGAGCTCAGGCATCAGCAAGGAGATCTACAGCAGTCGCAATCCCGAGGATATCTCCCGTCAGGAGAATCTCGAAGAGTTCCTTAATGGCATGCAGGATTTTGTGGAGAGCCGTAGAGAGGAGGATATGGCCGAACAGGTGTATCTGCCCGACTTCCTTCAGGAGGTGGCGTTGCTGACCGACCTTGACAGCGATTCAGGCGATGTGAACGATAAGGTGACGCTGATGACCATCCATTCTGCCAAGGGACTGGAGTTCCCCACGGTGTTTGTAGTCGGACTGGAGGAGAACATCTTCCCAAGTCCGATGTGTACCAACTCGATGCGAGAACTCGAGGAGGAGCGCCGGTTGCTCTATGTAGCCATCACGAGGGCAGAGAAGCATTGCATCCTGACCTGTGCCCAGAATCGTTGGCGCTACGGACGGATGGAGTATGACACGCCCTCAAGATTCATCCGTGATATTGATCCGGAACTGATCGACGTGCAGAGTGAACAGGGTGGGGAGTCATCATTCAGATCTTCCTTTGGAGGCAGTTCATACGGTGGGAGCCGTTCAGCGCAATGGATGCAGAATCCCCGTCCCGTCGCCACACAGTTCAAGGCTGACCCCAAACCTCGTATGGTTGCGCCACGTCAGCCGGAGAAGCCAGTTGATCCCTTCGGGGCAAACTTCAAGCGTGTTTATAATGCCGTGGCTCCCCGAAAGATGGCCGACGAACCAGCTGTTGGCGATCTCCGTGAGGGTTGCACTATAGAGCATCAGCGATTCGGTATTGGCATCGTGAACAGGATAGAGGGAACAGGTGAGAATACCAAGGCCACTGTTGAGTTCCGTAATGCCGGTACAAAGCAATTATTGCTGAAGTTTGCAAAGTTCAAGATTATAAAATAAATTAGAGCGACTCGTCATCGGGTCGCTCTATTTCTCTCTTATTGCTCTTGGGCAGGTGGCGCTTCTTCCGCAGCCAGGCAGCCTTACGGGCTTCGTAGTCCTCTCGGTGCTTCTCCAGATATCCGTCTGCCATCTCAGTCGTTGAATTTGGCGTAGACCACCTTCAGTTTGATCGGATTCTCGTTTGTGCCCTTGACCAGTCTTGTGCTTGTCATGCTCATCTCGTGGGTGAGGGCTATAGGAGCCGATGCCGTGGTAGAGGTTGTAGTAGTGGTGGTGGTACTGCTGGCAGTGAGTGCATGTACTGGTATCAGCATGGCCTTGTTCCAGTTGGGATGCTTTTCAACCCATGCCGGATCGTTCTTCAGTCCTTGCTGCTTGGCATTGTACATCCTGACCAACAGGTTGCTGATATCGCTACTGCTTGAGAAGGAGTATGCATTCTTGCTGAGCGTGGTGTAGAAGGCATAGAGGTTGTTGTAGTTGCGGGTATTCTCGAAGAAGTGGTTCACACTGTCCTTATGGATCAGCATCACGCGTTGCGGTGACTTGAATGAATAATCAGACAGGAAGTCATTGTTGATACGGTTGAAGACCACACTGGCCGATAGCAGTGAGTCGCTGGTGTGGGTTTTCTTGATCTCGTCTACGGGCAACGTAACCTCTGTGAAGATGCCTGCTGGGGTCTTCATATAGGTACAAGTGTTGTCTGCAGCCAACTGCTTGAGAGCTTCCTTATCGTTCTGTACGGTGATGGTCTGCAGAACTTCCTGCGTGGATGCTGCAGCCATAAAGCTACTATAATCTGTTTCGGCTGTCTGACTGTGATAGTGATAGTAGACCCTAAGACCGATATCGTAGAATTTTGCCATGAATCCCTCACCGTCGATGACTTCGGCATAGAAACCAGGACAGATGTTGTGGATAAAGGCGTATGAGTTCTTGAAGAATTCCGGATGATCGTAGAATTTCCTCAGGATATAGGTGCCGTAGTTGTTGTAAGTGACACCATCTTTATCGGTATAAGGCTCATTGAGCCTGATGTCTATAAAGTGTAGGGGCGTTCCTGTGTCCTCATCTTCATCGTTCATGTTGTGCATGGAGAAAGTCAGATATTTCTTGATGCCGTTCTGACGTACGTATCCACTCTTGGCAGGATCGAAATTGGTGTAGTGGATACCGTCTGCAATGGGCTTTTCAAGTTCTGAGACCTTGATTTTCAAGGCAGCCAACGTGTCTCCAAAGCAATTTTTCTCGTCGAAGAAGAGCAGGATTTTGCATGAGTCTGCCACCACCTTGCCATCGTCGGATACTGCCATTTGACTTTCGTCAGGCAGGTGCTTGTTCTCCATCATATTGAACTGGAACATGAAATTGCTCTTCACGATGGACCCTGTTTCAGGATCACTGACCTTGCCCAAATAACATTCCTCGTTGTAGGAATATACGGAGTCGGGTACGAAGGAATTGGTGAGTACGTTGAATTCGGAGTAGGTCACCAGCAGGTTATCGCTGGCGCTTGTCAGCGAGTCGCCTACTGTACCTGTGCCCTCATCACAAGAAATTATCGCCATTGCTGTGAGTGCAATCGCTGTAAGATGTTTGAATTTCATTTGTTTATCCTGTGTGTCGAATTTTGTTTAATCGTCTTCTGCCTCTTCTGCATCATCGGGGCATATCTGATTATAGAACTGCTCTATTGCATCTGCAAAGCTGTTGTCGGGGTATTGCAGGAGTGGAATCTCCTTTTCTTGCGTGTAATCCAACAGCTCTTGATTGACCACTTTGTTGGCCTGAACTACACCATCACTGTAGTCGATGGCCAGCTTGCCGAGCTCATCGAAGGTGAAGTTGTCGCTGTAAGGCTTCAAGAGGTCTGCCGTGACATCTCTGAACTCCAGGCACTGCTTGAAGTTGGTGCCCAGGTCGCTCTTCAGTGTTTTAGTAAACAGTGAGGTGACCACCTTGGTATTGGCAAACGACGGTTCGTCATTGTAGGCCGTCTTGATATAGAGGGGCACCACACCGCTCATCCATCCCTGACAGTGGATGATGTCAGGCACCCAGCGCAGCTTCTTGACTGTCTCCAGTACGCCACGAGCAAAGAAGATGGCACGCTCTCCATTGTCGGGATAGTCTTCTCCCTGTTCGTTCTGCTCCATCTGGCGCTTGCTGAAATAGTCGTCATTGTCGATGAAATAGACCTGTACCTTTGCCGACTGGATGGTAGCCACCTTGATAATCAGCGGATGGTCTGTGTCATCTATAATCAGGTTCATTCCTGAGAGGCGTATCACCTCGTGCAGCTGACCGCGGCGCTCATTAATGGTTCCCCACTTTGGCATGAATGTACGGATTTCGTAACCTTTCTCCTGAATAGCTTGTGGCAGGTCTCTACCCATCAGCGACATGTCGGTATCTGGCACGTAAGGAGCTATTTCCTGATTGATGAATAATATTTTCTTCTTTCCCATCTTTGATGATTTTGTCCGGCAAAGATACGAAATATTTTTCAAAAATCCGTCTTTATGCTCATGTTTTTAGCAAAAAGTGACACATTTCAACGGGTTTTTTCGAACTTTTAATATTCACAAGGCGTTTGTATCATCTTAAACGTACCTTCTGATGAGTGCTATGAAGCGCTCGCCGTATTTCTGTTTTTTGTGCTCACCAATGCCAGCAATGAAACCAAACTGTTCCAGTGTGACGGGTTTAATGGTAGCCAGCGCATGAAGCACCTTGTCCGTAAATACGATATAGGGTGGGAATCCTTCTTCTTGGGCACACTGCAGACGCAACTGCCGGAGTGCCTCGAAGAGCTTGGGGTCTTCGATACCTGCTGTTGACGGCAGGCCACTGATGGTCAGTGTAGGTATTTCCAGGTGTAGCCTTGGCTTCTTCTTGGGTGCTTCCTTCACACTGCGGTCAATCACACATAGCTGGGCATTCGCATGGCCATAGAGTACCTGACTGCCCAGCTCGGTGATCTTCACCTTGTTCCCGTCGTCATAGGCTATCTCTATGAATCCCATATGGAGCATCTGCAGCAGATAGTCTTGCCAGTCGTTGGTGGATATGTCCTTGCCGACACCGAATGTCTTCAGTTGGTCATAGCCTTTTCTGACCACTGTTGAGGAGCGCATGCCCTTCACGATCTCGATGACCGTAGAAATCCGGATCTGCTCATCTGTTCGTTTAATGGCACTGAGGGCGATTTGTACATAGCGTGTGCCGTCAAAACGTTTTGGAGGATTGGCACAAATGTCACAGTTGCCACAGTCATGTCCTGTCTGTTCACCGAAGTAGTTGAGCAGGATTCGTCTTCGGCAGACACCTGATTCTGCATATTCCCGCATCTGCCTGAGTTTGTTCATGTTGACGTCCTGTTGTCCACTCTGACGGGCAAACTCCGTGAGTTGGATGATATCTGCCAGGGAATAGAACAGGACGGTGTCTGCTGGTGCTCCATCTCTGCCTGCCCGACCTATCTCCTGGTAGAAATTTTCAATGCTTTTCGGCATGTTGTAGTGGATGACCCATCTGACATTGCTCTTGTCGATTCCCATACCGAATGCGATGGTGGCACACACCACGAGCAGGTTGTCTTGCTTGAAGGCCTCCTGAGTCTGACTGCGCTCTGCATTGGTGAGGCCTGCATGATAGGGGGCTGCCTGGATACCTCTTTTGCGCAGATCTTCTGCCACTTTTTCTGTAGTCTTACGACTCAGGCAGTAGATGATTCCTGCCTCCATTGGGCGAGCCTTGATGAAATTGATGATAAATTGCAACTTTTCAGCCCCTTTATAGCCTCGTTTGACAGTCAGGCTAAGGTTCGGACGGTCGAAACTACTGATAAATTCTTTCGCATTGTCCAGTTTCAATTGTCTGAGGATGTCTTGTCGTGTGATTTTGTCAGCAGTTGCCGTGAGGGCCATCATGGGTATGTTCGGAAATTTGTCCCGTAATGTCCCTAACTGAGTGTATTCGGGTCTGAAATCGTGTCCCCACTGGCTGATGCAATGGGCCTCGTCGATGGCAAAAAGGGAAATTTTCGTGTAATGTAAGAGATGTTCAATTTCCGAAAGTGCTTTTTCTGGGGAGAGGTACAACAGCTTCAATACTCCATTGACACATTTCCTGCGGATAAGCGTATCGGCAGTCAGGTCGTTGCCGCTGTTAAGTGCTTCTGCCTCAATGCCATTGGCTTTGAGTGCCTCCACTTGGTCTTTCATCAGACTGATTAGAGGGGAGATGACGATGGCCGTGCCTGGCATCATCAGTGCAGGTATCTGGTAGCAGATACTTTTACCGCCTCCTGTAGGCATCAGGACAAGCGAATCGTGACCTTGCATCACATGAGTGATGATTTCTTGTTGATTCTCCCTGAAAGAATGATAGCCAAAAAAGTGCAATAATGCTTCCTCGATTGTCATAAAATGCTATTTTCTTGCAAATTTAGTGTTTTTTTCGAAAAAATTCCAGTAAAATGCTTGCCATTTCGATTTTTTTTTGTATATTTGCAGAAAATTTAAAAACAGGGCTTTAACCATTTAACATTATGGCTAAGTATAATATTACAGAAAAGAAAGAGAAGGAGGCCGCTTATCGGAGTCTTGTAAGCCCGCGCCTCATGGACGAGATGCAAGAGAAGATCATGAACATCATCGTCATGCAAAAAAAGTATCGTGACAAGGATTACTCCGCCAAGAGATTGGCAGAGGATCTGGGCACAAACACTCGCTACATTTCCGCTGTTGTAAACGTACGTTTCCACATGAATTACACTTCGTTTGTAAACAAGTACCGTATTGAAGAGGCAATGACCATCCTCGTAGACAAGCGTTATCAGACGCTGCGCATGGAGGAGGTCAGCGACATGGTGGGCTTTGCCAATCGCCAGTCGTTCTATGCATCCTTCTACAAAATCATGGGCATCACTCCTCGTGAGTATCGCATGAACCATCTGGCTCAGCATCCTGCCATGAAGAAGGGTAGCAAGCGCACTTATCACAAGAAAGAAGAGTAACAGAGTAAGGATTCGTGGATTTCAACTACCAAGACGAGCGCTTTGCTGATTTACAGCTGCTTCGTTATCGTTTAGACGGATTTGAAAAATTGTCGCTTAGGCAGAAAGAGTTGGTTTTCTATCTGACCCAAGCGACTCTTTTTGGCCGAGACATCACTTTCGATCAGTACGGAAAGTATAATCTCCGCATCCGCAAGATGCTGGAGGCTATTTATAGGAATAGGTGTCAGGAGCGCGACACTGACGATTTCAGGGCCTTTGAGGTCTATCTGAAGCGTCTGTGGTTCTCCAATGGCATCTATCATCATTATGGCCGTGAGAAGTTCCTGCCGGGATTCTCGCAGGAATGGCTCTCTGAGGCCCTGCGCCAGGTGGATGCCTGTTGCCTGCCCTTACGGGATGGTGAGAGCATCGATGAGTTGTGCGAAGAACTGTTCCCAGTGATTTTTGATCCAGAGGTATTGCCTCGTCGTGTCAATCAGACGGATGGTGAGGACCTGATCCTTACCTCGGCCTGTCATTTCTATGAGGGAGTGACGCAACAGGAAGCAGAGGACTTCTATGCCAGACAGAAGCAAGTCAACAAGCGTCCCGACACTCCTCCCTCGTTTGGCCTTAACTCCACGCTGGTGAAGGAGCCCGATGGAACACTGCGAGAACATGTGTGGAAGGCTGATGGCCTCTATGGAAACGCCATCCGGCATATTGTCTATTGGCTCCGCCAGGCTGCCCGGGTGGCTGAGAATGAGCGTCAGCAGAAGGCGATATCCTTGCTGATAGACTATTACGAAACGGGTGATCTTGAATTGTTCAACCAGTACTGTATCGAGTGGGTCGGCGAGAAAGAGGCTACAGTCGACTTTATCAACGGATTCATCGAGGTCTATGGAGACCCGTTAGGGTTGAAGGGCTCTTGGGAAGGTTTGGTGGAATATATTGATGAGGAAGCTACTCATCGCACCCGGACCATCTCCGGCAATGCCCAGTGGTTTGAGGATCATTCGCCTGTCGACCCGCGCTTCCGTAAACCTGTCGTCAAGGGTGTTTCCGCTAATGTCATTTGTGCTGCCATGCTTGGTGGCGAGGAGTATCCTTCCACGGCCATTGGCATCAATCTGCCCAATGCCGACTGGATTCGTGCACAGTACGGTTCGAAGAGTATCACCATCAGTAATATCACCGATGCCTACAATAAGGCTGCCCACGGAAACGGATTCAAGGAAGAGTTTGTCATTGACGAAGAGACGCTTCGGCTAATCAATCAATATGGTGATGTCTGCGACAACCTGCATACCGACCTCCACGAATGCCTCGGACATGGTAGCGGTCAGTTGCTTCCAGGGGTGGACCCTGATGCGCTGAAGGCTTATGGCAATACGATAGAGGAGGCGAGGGCAGACCTTTTCGGACTCTACTATATTGCTGACGACAAACTGGTAGAACTGGGTCTCACTCCTGATGGTGAGGCTTATAAGTCGCAGTATTATTCCTACATGATGAATGGCCTGATGACTCAGCTCATCCGTATTACACCAGGTCAGCAGATAGAGGAGGCTCATATGCGTAACCGCTCTCTCATAGCTCATTGGTGCTACGACAATGGCGATGCTGTCAGGATGGTTCGGCGTGATGGTAAGACTTTTGTCCAGATTGTCGACTACCCGCAGCTACGACAGCTGTTCGCCCGTCTGTTGGCTGAGATTCAACGTATCAAGAGCGAAGGTGACTATGAGGCAGCACGCCTGTTGGTGGAGCGTTATGCGGTAAAAGTCGACTCCCAGCTTCATACGGAGGTGTTGGAACGGTACAAGCGATTGAACCTGGCTCCCTACAAGGGGTTCATCAATCCCGTGCTCCTTCCTGTCTATGACCAGGACGGCCGCATCAGTGATGTACAGGTCTACTACGGTGAGAGCTACGCCCATCAGATGCTTCGTTACAGTGAGGAGTATGGTACTTTAATATAGATCGGGATGGATACAGCCAGTCAGGTTAAGGAGATTAAGCAGTCATTTCGTCTGATGATGGATGGTGCGGTGGCTCAGTCGATGCGTAACAAGGGTCTTGGCTACAAGCTCAACTGGGGTGTCACACTTCCCCGGTTGAGGGAGAAGGCCGATGAGATCGGAAAGAACTACGACCTGGCCATCGCACTGTTTAAGGAAGATGTTCGCGAATGCCAGATACTCGCCACGATGGTGATGCCTCCTGATGAGGTGCTGCCCGAAGTGATTGATATCTGGATGGAGCAGATCTCGTCGCAGGAGATAGCCGAACAGGCTGCATTCAACTTGTTCCAGTATCTTCCCTATGCCCCTGAGAAAGCTTTTACCTGGATAGCCTCAAATCGCGAACTATATCAGTTGTGCGGATTCCATATCTTGAGCCGTCTGTTTATGAACGGACAGGAACCTAATGAGCGGGGTATCAATGAGTTCATTGATCAGGCTATAGTGTCGCTTGAAGGTGGAAGCCTGCCTGTGAGGAAGGCTGCTATGGCCGCTTTCCAGCGTTTTGCCGGACTTGGTCTGGTCTATGAACGAATAGCCCAAAGCGCATTAAAACAGCTTAATTTAGAAATTTTATAAATTATATTTCTTTTATCTCTTGGAAAAGTTGTACCTTTGTGCGGTTTTTATAGGATGAGACCTGCACAAATATGATAAAAGTAGACGTTTGGAAGGATGTATTGCGCATTCTCGACAGCTATCTTGAGATGAACAACCATCGCAAGACGCCTGAGCGTTATACCATTCTTAAGGCTATTTATAACATCGACGGCCATTTCACCCTCGATGACCTGAGCGAGAAGCTGATACAAGACTACAACTTCCCTGTCAGTCGGGCTACGCTCTACAATACCATTAATCTCTTCCTTCAGCTGCGCCTCGTCATCCGGCACCGTTTCCAGGGGGCCACGGTCTATGAGGCCTGCTACGATAAGACCAGTCACTGTCACCAGATATGTACCGTCTGTGGCAAGGTGACAGAGATCAAGTCGGATCTCATTTCCGATACCATCGACGAGATGCATCTGAAGCGCTTCCGCAAGGATGGTTTCACACTCTATATCTATGGCATTTGCAGCACCTGCTCGGCCAGGATGACAAGGCAGAAGAAGAAAGCGTCTGAAAAATCAAAGAAACTAAATAAGATATGAACACAGGTAAAGTTGATGTCCTCCTCGGTTTACAGTGGGGGGACGAAGGTAAAGGCAAGGTGGTCGACGTGCTGACCCCGAAGTATGATGTGATAGCTCGTTTCCAGGGTGGTCCCAATGCAGGCCATACGCTGGAGTTCGAGGGGCAGAAATATGTGCTCCGCTCCATTCCGTCGGGCATCTTCCAGGGCGGTAAGGTCAACATCATCGGCAATGGCGTGGTGCTGGCTCCCGACCTCTTCATGGATGAGGCTAAGGCTCTGGAGGCCAGCGGTCACAGTCTCCATAATCGGCTCCATATCTCAAAGAAGGCTCATCTGATCATGCCTACCCACCGTGTGCTCGATGCTGCCTATGAGGCCCAGAAGGGCAAGGACAAGGTGGGCACCACCGGCAAGGGTATTGGCCCTACCTACACCGATAAGGTGAGCCGTAATGGTCTGCGCGTCGGTGATATCCTCGACCACTTTGACGAGAAGTATGCTAAGGCAAAGGCGCGTCATGAGGCTATCCTCAAGTCACTCAACTTCGACTACGACATCACTGAGGTGGAGAAGAAATGGATGGAGGGTATCGAGTATCTCCGTCAGTTCCAGATTGTCGACTCAGAACATGAGATCAACAATATCCTGAAGAGCGGCAAGAGCATCCTCTGCGAGGGAGCCCAGGGCACGATGCTCGATGTGGACTTTGGCAGCTACCCGTTTGTCACCTCTTCCAACACCATCTGTGCCGGGGCCTGCACAGGTCTGGGCATTGGTCCTAACAAGATCGGTGAGGTCTATGGCATCATGAAGGCCTACTGCACCCGTGTCGGTGCCGGTCCCTTCCCCACAGAACTCTTCGACGAGACGGGTAAGACCATCCGTGACCTGGGGCATGAATATGGTGCCGTGACAGGACGTGAGCGCCGTTGTGGCTGGATCGACCTGGTGGCCCTTCGTTATTCCATCATGGTCAACGGTGTCACCCAACTGATCATGATGAAGAGTGACGTGCTCGATGGCTTTGATACCATCAAGGCCTGTGTGGCCTATAAGCAGAACGGCCAGCAGATTGATTATTTCCCCTATAACATCGAGGAGGGTATCGAACCTGTCTATGAGGAACTGCCGGGCTGGAAGACCGACATGACGAAGTTTACTTCAGAGGATCAGTTCCCGCAGGCTTTCAGGAATTATATCTCTTTCTTGGAGAAGCAGTTAGATACTCCCATCTCAATCATTAGTATAGGCCCGGACAGAGACCAGACAATCATCAGAAAGTAATGGCACAGAAACCAAGTATACCTAAAGGAACACGCGACTTCGGCCCTCAGGAGATGGCTAAGCGCAACTATATCTTCGACACCATCAAACAGGTGTATCAGCTTTACGGCTTCCAGCAGATAGAGACCCCTGCCATGGAGACACTTGGCACCCTCATGGGCAAGTATGGCGAAGAGGGTGACAAACTGCTCTTCAAGGTTCTTAACTCCGGCGACTTCCTCTCGAAAGTCTCCGATGAGGAACTCCAGGAGCGTAATGCCCTGCACCTGGCGGCTAAACTCTGTGAGAAGGGCCTCCGCTACGACCTCACCGTGCCCTTTGCCCGTTATGTGGTGATGCATCGTGAAGAACTCCAACTGCCCTTCAAGCGCTATCAGATGCAGCCCGTGTGGCGTGCTGACCGTCCTCAGAAGGGGCGCTACCGTGAGTTCTGGCAGTTTGATGGTGACATCGTCGGCTCCGACTCCCTGCTCAACGAGGTGGAACTGATGCAGATCATCGACACGGTGTTTACCCGTTTTGGGGTAAGGGTGCAGATCAAGATCAACAACCGTAAGATTCTCACCGGTATCGCTGAGGTCATCGGGGCAGCAGACAAGATCGTGGATATCACCGTGGCTATCGACAAACTCGATAAGATCGGTCTCGACAATGTCAATGAGGAACTGCGTCAGGACGGGCTCTCTGAGGAACAGATACAGAAGCTCCAGCCCATTATCACCCTCGAGGGTACCAACGATGACAAGCTCTCTACCATTGCCGAGGTACTGAAAGATAGCGAGACTGGACTCAAGGGCGTAGAGGAGATCCGATATATCCTCTCTGCTCTCCGCCATGCCCTTCACAACGAGATACAGCTCGACCTCACCCTGGCACGTGGCCTGAACTACTACACGGGAGCCATCTTCGAGGTGAAAGCCCTCGACGTGGCCATCGGTTCTATCACTGGTGGCGGACGCTATGACAACCTGACGGGCATCTTCGGTATGCCGGGCATCTCCGGTGTGGGCATCTCCTTCGGCGTAGACCGTATCTTCGATGTGCTCAACACCCTCGATATCTACCCCAAGGACGCAGTCAACGGCACCCAACTGCTCTTCATCAACTTCGGCGAACAGGAGACGGCCTATTGCCTCCCCGTGGTTGCCAAGGCCCGTGAGGCAGGCATCCGTACGGAGATGTTCCCCGATGCTGCCAAGATGAAGAAACAGATGTCTTATGCCAATGCCAAACAGATTCCGTTCGTGGCACTTGCCGGAGAGAATGAGATGGCTCAGGGCAAACTGACCCTGAAGAATATGGAGACGGGTGAACAGATGCTTGTCACCCCCGAGGAACTGATCAAAACCATTGTCCTATGAAACTGACAAAGACGCTCTGTACACTGGCGGCTCTGTTGCTGTTGATGGCTGCAACCCCCGACAAGACCACCACCATCTTCATCATCGGTGACTCCACGGCCGCCCAAAAGGACCTCTCTAAGGGTAAGTTGGAACGTGGATGGGGTATGGCCCTGCAGGCCTATTTTGACGACAACATCATTGTCGACAACCATGCCGTCAACGGTCGTTCCTCCCTCTCTTTCATCAACGAAGGCCGGTGGGACAAGGTGCTGGAGAAGATGAAGCCCGGCGACTATGTCATCATCCAGTTTGGCCACAACGACGAAAAGGCCCCCAAGGACCGTCATACCGACCCTGGTTCCACCTTCGACTACAATCTGGCCAAGTATGTCCGTGAGACCCGTGAGCACGGAGGCATCCCTGTCCTGATGAACTGTGTGGTACGCCGTAACTTCCTCGTCAAGGCCCCTGAGGTGGCTGATGACGAACTGCTGCGCAACACCACTTTCAAGGACGGGGTGAAGATGGTGGAGGGTGACTCTCTCATCGACACCCACGGCCTCTACCGAGTGGCTCCCCGTGATGTGGCCCGTCGGATGAACTGCCTCTTTGTAGATGCCAACCAGATCACCCACGACCTGGAGCAGTCTCTGGGCCGTGAGGGTTCCAAGAAGCTCCACATGTGGTACCTGCCCGATACAGAGCCTACGGAGCCCAAGGGCAAGCAGGACAATACTCATTATAATATTTATGGCGCTCACGTGGTGGCCCGTCTGTTGGCCGATGCCCTCTGCGAGGAGATTCCCCTCCTGAAGGCCTATCGCACAGAGGCTGACATCACCGTCGATCGTCTTGGCCGGGGGCAGTACATGGATCTCCCCGCTGCCGTTGCTGCTGCTCAGGCCAGTTCCAAGGCAGAGACCACCATCCAGATCCTCGGAGGCGAGTGGGAGAGACCCCAGCTGCCCAAGAAGTCGAGGATTAAGTTTATCATGCGCCAGGGAGCCACCTGGAAGTAGAAAATAAGTAAGTTATGACAGCAAAGAATAAGAAGAGGCGCTGGCACTGTCTCTCTGGCCAGGAACCCACGGAGATGGACAAGACCATCATGTATTGGGAGAACAAGGGCAAGGAGGTGCCTACGCGTGACTTGATCAAGACCCCCGAACAGATTGAGGGCATACGTCGTGCCGGTGTTGTCAATACCGGTGTCCTCGACGCAGTGGCAGAGGCGATCCATGCGGGTATGAACACCCTTGAGATCGACCAGATCTGTCGCAAGTACTGTGAAGACCACCATGCCATTCCCGCCTGTCTCAACTATGGCGGTGACGAGGATACTCCTCCGTTTCCCATGTCGGTATGCACGAGCATCAACGAGGTGGTGTGTCATGGCATTCCCAAGGAGGAGGATGTGCTTGAGGAGGGTGATATCATCAACGTCGACTTTACCACCATCCTCGACGGTTACTATGCTGATGCCAGTCGTATGTTCATCATCGGCAAGACTTCTCCTGAGAAGGAACAGCTGGTGCGGGTGGCTAAGGAGTGTCTGGAGATAGGCATGGAGGCTGCCAAGCCCTATTCCTTTGTGGGCGACATCGGTCATGCCATTGAGAAGCACTGTAAGAAATACCATTATGGCGTCGTACGTGACCTTGCTGGTCATGGTGTAGGACTGAAGTTCCATGAGGAGCCTGATGTCAACCATTATGGTCATCGTGGTACGGGCATGCTTCTTGTACCGGGCATGGTATTCACTATCGAACCGATGATCAATATGGGCACATGGAAGGTCTTTATCGATGCTGACGATCCCTACGGCTGGGAGGTGATCTCTGCCGACGAACTGCCCAGTGCTCAGTGGGAGCATACGCTTCTGATGACGGAGCATGGGGTGGAGGTGTTGACTTATTGAACATTGAACATTGAAGATTGAACATTGAACATTGAAGATTGAACATTGAACATTGAACATTGGAGAAGGATATATATATATTAGGTATAGAGTCGAGTTGTGACGATACATCGGCAGCTATTCTCAAGAACGGGCTGCTGTTGTCTAATGTCACGGCTTCCCAGGCAGTCCACGAGGCTTATGGAGGCGTGGTGCCCGCATTGGCATCCCGTGCCCATCAGCAGAATGTGGTGCCTGTAGTGCATGAGGCCATCAAACGGGCCGGCATCAGCAAGGAACAGTTGTCTGCTGTGGCCTTTACTCGTGGCCCTGGTCTGATGGGATCGCTCCTGGTGGGTGTCAGCTTTGCCAAGGGCTTTGCCCGTAGTCTGGGCATCCCCCTCATCGATGTGAACCACCTGCAGGGGCATGTGATGGCGCATTTTATCCGTGAACCGGAGAATCCGGACGGTAAGGTCCCTCCGTTGCCATTCCTCTGCCTGTTGGTATCGGGAGGCAACTCTCAGATTGTCAAGGTAAATGCCTACAACGATATGGAGGTGCTGGGACAGACCATCGACGATGCGGCTGGTGAGGCCATCGACAAGTGCTCCAAGGTGATGGGACTGGGTTATCCCGGAGGTCCCATCATCGACCGGTTGGCGCGTCAGGGCAATCCCCAGGCTTTCCATTTCGCAGAGCCCAGTATCCCGGGGCTCGACTATAGTTTCTCGGGACTGAAGACCTCCTTCCTCTATTCACTCCAGAAATGGGTGGCCGAGGATCCGGATTTCATCGAGAAGCATAAGGAGGACATCGCTGCATCCTTGGAGTGGACTATTGTCGACATCCTGATGAAGAAACTTAAGAAGGCTGTCAAGCAGACAGGCATCCGAGAGGTGGCTGTGGCTGGTGGCGTGAGTGCCAACAATGGACTGCGCAATGCCTTCTACGAGGCGGAGAAGCGCTATGGCTGGACCATCTACATCCCCAAGTTCAGCTATACCACCGACAATGCGGCCATGATAGGCATCGTGGGCTATTACAAGTATCTCGACAAGCAGTTCTGTCCGATTGATGCCCCGGCCTTCTCGAAAGTGACATTTAAGTGAATATTGAAAAAGATATGGATTTTGAAGCAAAAGTAATCAGTAGAGAAATGAGTGAGATCCTCTGGGAGACGGAGAAGACCGTCAGTACGGCTGAGAGCTGCACAGGAGGACGTATCGCCGAGGCCATTATCTCTGTGCCCGGCGCATCGAAATATTTCAAGGGAGGCATCATCTCCTATGTCAATGAGGTCAAGGAGAATCTGCTTGGTGTCGACCATCAGCTGTTGGAGGAGAAGACGGCTGTATGTGAAGAGGTGGCCATCGCCATGGTCAAGGGGGCCTGCAGGACTCTGGGTACCGACTATGCCATCTCCGCCACCGGTGTTGCCGGACCTACTGGCGGTACCAAGGAGATTCCGGTAGGCACCATCTGGCTGGCCTGCGGCAATGAGGATCACCAGATGACTGTAAAAGTTCAGGAGGACCATGGTCGGGACATCAACCTGGCCATTGCTACCAATCGGGCGATGGAACTCTTTCTTGACTTCTTGAAGCAGGAAAACGACCCCAGACCGGTGCGGGAAGGTTAAAAATCATTAATTCTTCACTTTTACCATCGTCCTGTCGTCGGAATCTCAAAAATAATGTGTAATTTTGCACGCTGTTTGGAATAAGTAAGTTAATAGAACTAGTAAAAAGTAGATAGAAATGTCTAAAGTTTGTCAAATTACAGGAAAGAAGGCACAGATAGGTTGTAATGTGTCTCACTCAAAGCATCACACCAAGAGAAGCTTTGATGTCAACCTGTTCAGCAAGAAGTTCTACTATGTAGAGGAGGGTTGCTGGATTCAGTTGGAGATCACCGCTTCCGGTTTGCGTTACATCAATAAAGTTGGACTCGACGCTGCGTTGAAAAATGCCGTAGCGCAGGGTTATTGTGATTGGAAGGACATAAAAATAATCGGTTAAAGACGTTCGACGATTATGGCAAAGAAAGTTAAAGGTAACAGAGTGCAGGTAATTCTGGAATGCACCGAGATGAAGCAGAGCGGACTGCCCGGTACGTCTCGTTATATCACTACGAAAAATAGAAAGAACACGCCGGAACGTTTGGAACTGAAGAAGTACAATCCGATTCTGAAGCGCATGACCGTTCACAAGGAAATCAAGTAAAATTATTATTGTATGGCAAAGAAAACTGTGGCCACGTTGCAGACAGGCAAAACTGACGGCCGTTCGTATACAAAGGTGATTAAGATGGTGAAGAATCCGCAGACGGGAGCTTATAGTTTCGACGAGCAAATGGTTCCCAACGAAGCTGTGAAGGATTTCTTTAAGAACTAAAAAAATAACCTGCTCACGCAGGAATTCTGATACGAGCCGCAACT
>ODAI013166944.1_pt1 | contig 21725 bp, 15 predicted proteins | sample 1539321 | NCBI WGS metagenome assembly ODAI01 (sample SAMN02144231, study PRJEB22623) | gut metagenome | biome: sheep rumen | host: Ovis aries | place: New Zealand | reverse complement strand
TCACCGCTCATCGAAGGGTGGCGGCTCATGGGAGTTCAGAAAGAAGCTGCCCGATAGCTGGCAGATAGGGTACGGAGATCTGAGGTTCATCATCAGGCCGACAGGCTTCAAGCACACGGGGCTTTTCCCTGAGCAGGCCGTTAACTGGGATATGATGAGAGGGCTCATTAAAGAGTCTGGAAGAGAGATCAATGTGCTGAACCTTTTCGCATACACTGGCGGCGCGACGCTCGCCTGCGCTGAAGCAGGTGCAAAGGTGGCTCATGTGGACGCATCCAAGGGTATGGTGGCATGGGCAAGAGAGAACGCAAAGGCTTCAGGGCTTGAGGATAAGCCGGTAAGGTGGCTGGTGGACGACTGCGAGAAGTTTGTGCGCCGCGAGATAAAGCGCGGAAGAAAGTACGACGCTGTAGTGATGGACCCGCCTTCATACGGGAGAGGGCCCGGAGGAGAGGTCTGGAAGCTGGAGGACTGCGTTTATGAGCTGGTGAAGCTTTGCGCAGGAGTGCTCAGTGATGAGCCGCTGTTTTTCCTGCTCAACAGCTATACTACGGGGCTTTCGCCGTCTGTTATGGCTTATATACTCGGCGATATAATATGTGAGAAATACGGCGGGAATGTGACTGCCGATGAGATAGGACTGCCTGTTGAAGCAACGGGACGTCCGCTTCCGTGCGGTTCGACTGCTGTATGGATAAATTAATAATGGAGGCTGAAAAAATGGGACTGGACATTAAAAAGACCATCGACAAGATCGATGACAAGATCCCTGACAGTGTCAAGGACGAGGCTAAGAAGCTTGCGACCAAGGAGAACCTCGAAAAGGTAAAGGACGCAGCCGGCGACGTTATTGACAAGGTGACTAAAAAGAAGAAGAAGGACTAAAGCTTTCGGGGGGGCGGATAGGTCCGCTCCCCTCTGGGTCCTGCTTCGGGTTCGGAGTTTGACATGGAAAAAAGTTTTATTGAGATAAAGGATCTTAAATTCTCATATGTTAATGAGATAGAGGAGCCGCCTGTTGTCACTGAGGTGCTGAAGGGTGTGTCTCTTGATATAAAGAAGGGCGAATTCGTTGCGGTGCTCGGTCACAACGGATCGGGCAAGTCAACGCTGGCAAAGTGTATCAATGCGATAAACAGACCCGATTCGGGAAGTGTGATGGTGGACGGTATGTCTGTCGATGACGAGGAAAGGCTGCTGGATATCAGGCAGAAGGTAGGAATGGTTTTCCAGAACCCTGATAACCAGATAGTTGCGACGATAGTCGAGGAGGACGTGGCGTTCGCGCTGGAGAATATGGGCGTTGACCCCAAGGAGATCAGGAGAAGAGTTGATGAGGCGCTTGAAACGGTGGGTATGTACGAATACCGTATGCACGCTCCGCACAAGCTCTCGGGTGGACAGAAGCAGAGGGTGGCTATCGCTGGGATAATAGCGATGAGGCCTGACTGTATCCTGCTTGACGAGCCGACTGCCATGCTTGACCCTAAGGGCAGGGCAGAGGTCATGAAGACGATAAAGGAGCTAAATGCGCAGGGAGTGACCATAGTGCTTATAACGCACTATATGGAGGAGGCCGTTCAGGCTGACAGAGTGGTGGTCATTGACGGCGGTGAGATAGTGCTCGACAATGTGCCGAAGAAGATATTCTCTCAGGTTAAGACGCTTAAAAATCTCGGGCTCGATGTTCCGCAGGTGACTGAGCTTTGCTGGCTGCTGCGAAATGAGGGGATCGACCTGCCCGATGATGTTATTACGGAAGATGAATGTGTTGAAAGGCTCAGTGAGCTTTTAGGATAGTGGAGAGTAAGATGGCAGTTATCAAAACTGAGGGGCTCACCTATGTTTACGGAGAGGGTACTCCGTTTCGCAAGGTGGCTGTTGACAATGTGGATATTGAGATAGATCAGGGCGAGTTTGTCGGGATAATAGGGCATACGGGCTCTGGAAAGTCTACGCTTATCCAGCATTTCAACGGGCTTTTAAAGCCAACAGAGGGCTCTGTTTATATTGACGGAGAGAGACTCTGGGACGACAAATCAAAGCTGAGACCGGTGAGGTTCAAAGTGGGGCTGGTGTTTCAGTACCCCGAATATCAGCTGTTTGAGGAGACGGTATACAAGGATATTGCGTTCGGGCCTAAGAATATGGGGCTTGACGAAACTGAGATAGATAAGCGTATCAGGGAGACTGCAAGGCTTGTCGGGATAAGTGACGAGATGCTTGAAAAGTCACCGTTCGATCTTTCCGGCGGACAGAAGAGGAGAGTGGCAATAGCAGGCGTTATGGCGATGGAGCCTAAGGTGCTGATACTTGATGAGCCTGCATCAGGACTTGACCCGATGGGCAGAGAGCAGATACTTTCAATGATAAAGGAATATCATCAGGAGACAGGAAACACGGTGCTGCTGGTATCGCATTCCATGGAGGATATCGCAAAGAATGCGAGAAAGATACTCGTTATGAACAAGGCTAAGCTGTTTTGCTACGACGAGACTGAAAAGGTGTTTCACAGGAGCGAGGAGCTGCAGAAAATGGGGCTCTCTGTGCCGCAGATAACGAGGGTGTTCGACAGGCTGAAGGCTATGGGTATAGGGATAGACGATGATGTTTATACCGTGAAGTATGCGGCTAAGCTTGTACTGGATATGATGAAGAGAAAAGAAGGCTGAGAGTCTTGTTATAAAGGTCTGCCGCCGCAGCTGCGGTGACGGACAGATATCACGGTTTCGGGTCAGTGAGTGCTTAGTCGGTAAAGACTAAGTAATATGAGCCGGAACAACTGGAGGAATACTTTGTTAAAGGACATTACGATAGGACAGTTCTTCCCGGGGGAGTCCGTTATTCACAGAATGGACGCCAGGGTGAAGCTTTTGCTGACGGCGGCGTTTATTGTTATGCTTTTTGTGGCGAACAGCATACGGGCGCTGTGTGTGGGAGTGGCTTTTACGCTGATAGTTTACCCTATATCGGGGATACCGCTGAAAATGATGTGGAAGAGCGTAAAGCCGATACTTCCGATAATTATCATCACTGCATTTCTGAACCTGTTTTTTATCAGGACGGGTGATGTATATTTTCACTGGAAGATAATAAAGATAACTGAGGACGGTGTGAAGACGGCTTCGTTTATGGCGATAAGGATAGTGTGCCTGATAATCGGTTCATCGATACTGACGTACACGACATCTCCGATCGATCTGACCGACGCTATCGAAAGGCTGCTTTCACCGCTCAAAAAGCTGAAGGTGCCTGTTCACGAGCTGGCTATGATGATGACGATAGCGCTGAGGTTCATTCCAACGCTGATAGAGGAAACTGACAAGATAATGTCTGCCCAGAAGGCGAGAGGTGCGGACATCGAGACGGGCGGACTTATTAAAAAGGCTAAGGCGTTGGTGCCGATACTTATACCGCTGTTCGTGGCGTCTTTCAGGCACGCTGAGGAGCTTGCGCTGGCTATGGAATGCAGGTGCTATCACGGGGGAGAGGGAAGAACAAGAATGAAGCAGCTGAAAATGTCAGTGCTTGATCTGTTCGGAGCGCTTTTCCTGTGCCTGTTTTTTGCGGGCGTTATAATCGTGAACATTATAGTTTGATAAGACTTGGCTTGATAAAATGAGGAATTATAAGGTAACTATTGCTTATAACGGGGCTGCGTATCACGGGTGGCAGAGACAGAATAATGCCTACACAGTGCAGGAAGCGTTTGAGGACGCGCTGCAGGAGCTTATCGGTGAGGAGATAACGGTGAACGGCTGCTCACGGACCGATGCGGGAGTTCATGCGAGGGAATATGTGCTGAGCTTTATGAGCGGCTCAACTATCACCTGCAGGGGCGTGGTGTTCGGGCTCAATGCGATACTTGATGACGACATAGCGGTGCTGAGGTGCGAAGAAGTGCCTGAGGATTTTCATGCGAGGTACAGCTGCAAGGGCAAGGAGTACGTTTATATAGTTCATAACAGCGAGATAAAGGATCCGTTTTGCAAGTATACGGCCTACAGGAGCTGGTACCCGATAGATGAGAAAAAGCTTGACATGGAAGCTAAGAGCTTTATCGGAACGCACGATTTCAAGTCGTTTTGCAGCGCTGACTGCAAGAAGGAGAACACTGTCAGGACAATATTTGATTTCAGGGTGGAGCGCTTCGCAGATAAGGTGCATTTTGCGGTGAGCGGTGACGGGTTTCTTTACAATATGGTGAGGATAATGGTCGGGACGCTTTTATACGTGAACGACGGGAAGCTGCCCGTGGGCGCTGTGAAGGAGATCCTCGGAATGAAAGACAGAACAAAGGCAGGAAAGACAGTGCCGCCGGGCGGACTGTATCTTAATAAAGTTTTTTATAAAGGCAATGAGGACGATGAAGGATAAAAAGGATAAAAACAGAAAAAAGCTCTCAAAGCTTTCGGCTGAGGAGTTTGTAGGCAGGGAGACCTTCGTGAATAACGAGGAGCCTATGCCTGAGCTTTCTGCGCGTGAAAGACGGCGTCTGCGCAAGCTTGAAGAGAAAAAAAGGCTGCGTGACGAGACCGAGAGAAAGCTGAAGGAAGAGCTCGAACAGCAGAAAAGGAGTGCCGCTGAGGAGACTGAGCCAAAGGTGTCGGAGAGTGAGCCCGAGCCTGCTCCGGCTGAGGAGGTATCAGAGGCGGCAGAGAGCGTGCAGGCGGCTGCTGAGGGTGAGGAGAAAAAGCTCACGAAGCAGGAAAAGCAGGCCCAGAAGGAACAGATAAAGAAAAACCGTGAGAGCATCGTGCTCATCAAGCGTGACCCCGAAGAGGACGACGAAGATGAAGACGAGGAGACGGCTGATGAAGAGGTTCCTGAGAATGATGAGGACGCTGAGCCGGAGGAAGATGATGAAGAGCCCGGTGAGGATGCTGACGATGGTGAGGACGAAGAGGAGCTCTCGGAGAGAAAGAGGAAAAGATCAAAGGTAACGGATATAAGGTCTGCGAGGAAGAAAGAAAAGATGCGCAGACATATAAAGACGTACATAGCTCTGCTTATCATCGCGGTGTTCGGGCTTGTGGTATACTTCACCAGAGACAGCTGGGTGCCGAAGCTTGAAGGGATACTCGATAAGCCCCATGCTACGATTATTAATGACGGAAAGACAGCTGAGGGTAATTTCCCGATATCGTTTGACGAGACTTCTGTCAACTCTATAAAGCCGTTCTCTGACTGCTTTATCAGGGTGGACGATCATCACATAATCTTCTATGACGAGGCAGGAAATGTACTGCTATCTGAGTCTCACACGTTCGCGAACCCTGTTGTGGAGACGGCAGGCAAACGTGCTCTGATCTATGACAGCGGCGGAAACTCACTGACGGTTATGAACAAAAAGGGAGAGCTGTTCTCAAAGGAGATAGACAATGCTATTCTGCTGGCGCAGATAGGCAGCAACAGCAATGTGGCTGTTATAACTCAGAATGAGAAGTTTGAGGCAGTGCTCACGGTATATGATTCTGACGGAAATGAGATCTACAGGTGGCAGAGCTATAAAAAGGTTATCGACATTTCGTTCGATGAGGACGGAGAGGGCTGCTTTATCACCACGTTCAGGGCTGAGAACGGACTGATAGATTCATATATAACTTATGTTGAGTTTGATAAAGAGGAAGCTGTTATGACATCGACGGCTGTTGAGGATCTTGTGCTTGAGGCTGAGATGAACGACAATGATGATTACTGGGTGATCGGAAGCGAGTATTTCTATAAGCTCGACAAGGACGGAAAGGTGCTTTTCAAGTATGAATACAGCGGTGAGCTGATAGATTATTCTCTCACGAAAACTACGGCGGCTATTGTTGTCAAGGGTGTCGGAAAGGGAAAGGGTACGCTCACTATATTCCGTTCTGACAGTGATTCAAATAATCCGAACAGTGTTATCTACACTGAGAGCGGTACGCCGAAGAAGCTGCATTCAAGCGCAAATATGTGCATACTTCTGAGTGAGAACAGCATTGACGCCTATGACAAGGCAGGAAATCTGCTGGCAACGGCAGGGGTATCTTCGGATTATATTGATTTTGCTTTTCTGAATGACAATGTATATTTCCTCGATGTAAGAGAGATCAATAAGATAGGCTTCAAGACCTGATAAAAGGAGAGGTATGTCACTTTATCTTGATATTTTTACGGCAGTGGTGCTGTTGATCTGCGTGTTTGCAGGGTACTGGAGAGGGATATTCAAATACACTGTGCTGCTGCTTACATCGCTGCTGGCGGTGGTGGTATCTCTTGTGTTTACTCAGCTGACGACGGATAATGTTTATGACAGGTTTGTCAGGAGCAGGATAAGCATGGGGCTTGAAAGGGTCTGTGAGAGCGTTGACGTTGAAAAAACGGTCAATGACAAGCTTGCAGAGATGAATATTGATCTGACGCTCGATGCGAGGTCAGTGAGAGAGGCTTTTGACGGCGATACAAGGCCTTCGGAGTCTATAAAAGGGCTGCTTGAGAGCAGAGGGCTTGACAGCGCAAGGGCTGCTGAGGCGGCCGAGGATGTGTTCTCAAGCGTCAAGTATGAGGCTGAGAGACGGGTATCTGTGGAGCTCGATGATTCGGTGTTCAACAGTGTGATAAGGCAGGCTGCCGACGATTTTGACAGGCAGTCGGCAAAGATATTCTTCGCGCTGAGCAGAGATGACCCGAGCTATGCGGCGCAGCTGCTTGAGGAGAATGTTGTCAGGAAGATCGCGCTGCCTGTTGTAAGAGTGCTGCTGTTTTTTGTTTACCTGCTGCTGTTTGAGCTGGCTGCAAGAGCGATAGTGCTCATAGTTGGTGTTTTCTCACATATGAAGCTGACTGTGGGACTGAGGCTTGCTGGTGCGGCTCTGGGTGCGTTCAAGGGGGCGCTTTATGTTCTGCTGGCGGCTTATCTTGCGGCGGAGCTTATAACGTCTCTTGGCAACGGGAACAGCTATCTGAGTCTAAGCCAGTGTGAGAACACTCTGTTGTTCAAGTATTTCTTCGGTGTGTTTTACTGAGGACAGAGCTGTTATTTTTTAATGAGATCTACGCTTTATTATCATATAGTTTAAGGAAAGGAGCAATGCTTTATGATGATGTGTTCCAGATGTAAGAAAAGGCCTGCGGTGGTCTTTATTACTCAGATGAACGCTAAGGATCCCGAATCAAAAAGAAATGAGGGACTTTGCCTGGTTTGTGCAAAGGAACTGGGGATATCACAGGTCGATGATTATATGAAGTCAATGGGGATATCGGACGATGACCTTGAGGCTATGTCAAATCAGCTGATGGAGTTTTCTGACGGTGATGATTTCGAGCTTGGAGGGAGCGGCACTATGCCGAACTTCCTGAGCAATCTCTTCAACGGCGACCAGAACAAGCTTTTTAACAAGCAGCCGAAGCAGAGCGAGCAGACTGCTGCCGACAAGGATAAGGCTAAGAAGCAGAAGAAGCTGAAATTTCTCAACAACTACTGCACTAACCTTACCGAGAAGGCCCGCGAGGGAAAGCTTGACAATATCATCGGGAGAGATAAGGAGATATCTAGGGTTATCCATATCCTTTCAAGAAGGCAGAAAAACAATCCCTGCCTGATAGGTGAGCCGGGCGTCGGAAAGACTGCGGTGGCTGAGGGTATCGCGCAGAGGATAGTTGCAGGAGACGTTCCGTTTCATATCAGGGACAAGGAGCTTTATCTGCTCGATCTGACGGCACTGGTCGCAGGTACGCAGTTCAGGGGTCAGTTTGAGAGCAGGTGCAAGGGTCTGGTAGAAGAGGTCAAGGAGCAGGGTAATGTTATACTGTTCATTGACGAGGTACACACACTGGTCGGTACGGGCGATTCTGAGGGTACGATGAATGCGGCTAATATTCTTAAGCCTTCGCTTTCACGCGGTGAGATACAGGTGATAGGTGCGACTACATTCAAGGAATACAGAAAGTATATCGAGAAGGACTCGGCGCTGGAAAGGCGTTTTCAGCCGGTGACGGTGAATGAGCCGACTGTCGAGGACACGGTAACTGTGCTCGAAGGGATAAAGAAGTACTACGAGAATTACCACAGGGTAAAGGTAAAGGACGAGACGCTCAGAAAGTGCGCTGTGCTCTCTGAGAGGTATATCAATGACAGGTATCTGCCAGACAAGGCGATAGATCTGCTCGATGAGGCGTGCGCCTGCACAAGCATCAGGACGCCTGAGATAGAGGAGCTTGACGACCTTAACAAGCAGCTGCTGGAGCATGAGAACGCTGTCGAAGAGGCTGAGGCTAAGGATGACCCGGATTATGAGGCTATAGCTAACGAGAAGGGCGAGATACTGAGGATACAGAACAGGCTCAAAGAGGTCGAGGAGACACTTAGCGGTGTTTATGTAACGGACGAGGATCTTTCTACCGTTATTGAGCTGTGGACGGGTATACCTGCGAACAAGATAGCACAGAGCGAGTTTGAGAAGATTAGAGACCTGAAACCCAGAATGCTTGAGAGGATAATAGGTCAGGACGAGGCTGTTGACAAGGTGGCAAAGGCCATAAAGAGAACAAGGATACAGCTCGACAAGAGACGCAGACCTGCATCATTCATTTTTGTGGGGCCTACTGGAGTGGGTAAGACGGAGCTTGTAAAGGTGCTTGGTGAGGAGCTTTTTGACGCTACCGAGCCGCTTATCAGGATCGATATGTCGGAATATATGGAGAGGCACTCGGTATCCAAGCTTATCGGTTCTCCCCCGGGATATGTGGGATTTGACGATGCAGGACAGCTGACAGAAAAGGTAAGGAGAAGGCCTTACAGCGTTATACTGTTCGATGAGATAGAGAAGGCTCACCCTGATGTTATGAACATAATGCTCCAGATACTTGATGAGGGCAGGCTCAATGACTCGCAGGGCAGGTCGGTATCGTTCGAGAACACTGTGATCGTGATGACATCGAATGCAGGGTCTACTGACAAGGATACGGGTGTCGGCTTCAATAAGACAGATAACGAGGTAGCTCATGACAAGGCTATGAAGGCGCTGAGAGACTTTCTCAGACCTGAATTCCTCGGGCGTGTTGACGAGGTGGTCGTTTTCAATCAGCTGACTGAGGAAAACTATGCATCTATCGCACGACTTATGCTTGATGAGATGAGGGCGCCGCTCGCGGAGCAGGGAATAGAGCTCAGATACAGTGATGAGGCTCTCAGGCTGATAGCGCATAAGGCTTACGGTCACAAGCTGGGTGCAAGAGATATAAGGCGAGTTATCAGAAGCGAGGTCGAGGACAAGATCGCTGAGGTGATGATCTCCGGCGGAGAGGGCGCTGTGAGCGCGGTCGCTGTCGGTGCCGAGGGCGACGAGCTGAAAATAGATTCCATATAAAAATAAAGCAGATAACTGTCCTGAAAAACGGACTGTTATCTGCTTTTTTGTATCAGGTCTTTACGCCGGAGAACTGAGTCTGATAAAGGTCATAATAGCAGCCTTTTTTGCTTATCAGCTCATCGTGGCTGCCTTCCTCGGCTACCTTGCCGGCGTCGATAACAACGATCTTGTCGGCGTCTCTTATAGTGGAAAGCCTGTGTGCTATTATCAGCGAGGTGCGGTTTTTCATAAGGGCTACCATGGCTGACTGAATGTTCATCTCGGTTCTGGTATCGACGCTTGAGGTCGCTTCATCGAGGATAAGAATCTTCGGGTCTGCGAGGACAGCTCTTGCTATAGAGAGGAGCTGGCGCTGGCCCTGTGAGAGGTTTGAGCCGCCTTCTGTGAGGAGCGTATCATAGCCGTCAGGGAGTCTTTCGATGAACTCATCGGCGTTTGCAAAGGCTGCGGCTTTTTTGATGTCCTCCAAGGTAGCGTCTGCCTTGCCGTAGCGGATATTGTCAGCAATTGTAGCTGAGAAGAGGACGGTGTCCTGCAGAACTATCGCTATTGAGCGGCGAAGGTCGTCCTTCGGGATATCGTAGATGCTCTGGCCGTCAACGGTTATCTCGCCGCTGTCGATAGGATAAAAGCGGGTGAGAAGGTTTACTATCGTGGTCTTGCCGGAGCCTGTAGCGCCGACTATCGCAATTTTCTGGCCTGCCTTTACTTCGAGGTCAAGGTCAGTGAGGACGGGCTTATCGGGAACGTAGGAGAAGTCAATGTCTTTGAACACGATATTGCCCTTTACGCTCTCGGCGTCAAAGTCAGCCTTGGGGTCATCTGCTTCCTTGTCGGCGTCCATAACGTCGAATATCCTTTCGGCGCCTGCTATGGCGGTCTGGATATTTGCATACTGGTTTGCTATCTCGTTTATCGGGCGGGAGAACTGCTTTGAATACAGAATGAAGGCCTGGATAGTGCCTATGGTGATATGACCCTTTATCGCGAGCCAGCCGCCGAAGGCAGCAATCAGGATAAAGCCGAAATTCGATATCAGGTTCATGCAGGGCCCCATAACTCCGCCGAAGATCTGAGCCTTAACGGCGCACTTTTTGAGCTCGTTGCTCATTTTTTCAAAGTCATCACAGGCGTCTTTCTCTTTGGAATAGGAAACAACGGTCTTATAGCCTGTTACCATTTCCTCGACGTGGCCGTTCAACTGGCCTAAGAGTATCTGCTGCTGAACGAAATATTTCTTCATGAATTTGGTGAGAAAGGCAGATACTATTATAGTAAGGAAGATAGTGCTGAGTGAGATGAGCGTCAGAAGAGGGGAATAGATAAGCATTATCACTATCGTGCCGGCTATGGTCAGGACACCTGATATGAGAGAGCCTATCGACTGGGAAACGGTGGTCGAGATGTTTTCAACGTCGTTGGTCATTCGGCTCATAATATCGCCGTGATTATGCGTATCAAGATACTTTATCGGCAGCCTTACAAGGTTTTTGAAAAGGTCATGTCTCATAGTTCTGACCGTGTACTGTGAGAGCCTTGCCGAGCAGATGCCCTGCAGGAATGTAAAGAGGGAAGACAGAAGATAGACTATCCCCAGAACTACAAGGGTCTTACCGAGACCGCTGAAATCAACGGAGGTGCGCTTTTTGGTAATGGTAATGCAGTCGATAGCTATCTGCTGTATCATCGGGGCAGCAAGACTGAGCAGTGTGATTATCAGCATTATCGCTATCAAAGCAAAGAAGAGATACTTGTTTCTGCCTATGTATTTTATAAGCTTTTTAAGAGTTGCGCCGGCATTTTTCGGCTTTTCCATAGTCAGCCGTGCGCCCTGCGGCCCGCCCTTTCGCGAGCCCGGTCCCATTGGAGGCATAGGAGGCATTATATCTCACCTCCTGTCGTTTTTACCTGAGAATCATAGATGTCTTTATAAACTGAACAGGTTTTCAGTAGGTTTTCATGTGTATCACAGCCGCAAAGCCTGCCGTGATCGAGAACGGCAATCCTGTCACAGTTCTTTATGCTGGCAATTCTCTGTGCTATGATTATGAGGGTGGTCTGATCCATCTGCTCGTCAAGGCCTGCACGGAGCTTTGCTTCGGTCGCGAGGTCAAGAGCGGAGGTGGAGTCATCGAGAATGAGGATCTCAGGCTTTTTGAGGACTGCCCTTGAGATCGAGAGACGCTGCTTCTGACCGCCGGAAAGGGATGCGCCTTTTTCGGCAATCCTGCTGTCATAGGCATCAGGCATTTTTGAGACGAACTCATCTGCCTGTGCTATTCTTGCAGCGTTCTGAATGTCTTCATCTGTGGCGTTTTTATCTCCCCAAAGGAGATTATCTTTCACAGTGCCTGAGAAGAGCTCGCTTTTTTGCAAAACTATGCCTACCTTGCGCCTGAGCTCATCAAGAGAGAACTCGCGGACATCGGTGCCGTCAACATAAACGGTGCCTTCGGTGGTGTCGTAAAACCTCGGGATAAGGTTGACGAGGGAGCTTTTGCCCGAACCTGTTGCACCGAGAATAGCTACGCTCTCGCCCTGCTTTATATCGAGGGAGAAGTTTTCAATGACTGGTCTGCCCTTGGTATCGGGGTATGAGAAGGAGACGTTTTCAAATGTAACGGTGCCCCTTTTCGTATAAAGGCCTGTCTCGCTGCCTGACTTTATGACAGGTTCGGTGTCAAGAACTTCGTTGATCCTTTTTGCTGAGGCTGCTGCTCTTGCGGCTGTCTGGAACATCATGGAGAGCATCATAACGCCGTGGAGGACCTGTGTAAGGTAGGTTATAGCCGCCATGACTTCACCAACGTGCATTTTTGCAGCATCGACCTCAAGGCCGCCTATCATTATTACGGCGACGACCGAAAGGTTAAGGACGATCATAAGGATCGGCGAGAGGATAGCTGTGAGGGTAGCGACTTTTAGGTTTGAGCGCATAAGTTCATCATTTGCGGTATCGAACCTGTTTTGCTCATAGCCCTCACGGACATATGCCTTTACGACTCTTGCGCCGGTGACGTTTTCCTGAACGACACAGTTCACATTGTCAAGCTTCTGAGCTACTACCGAGTAGTAAGGGTTTGCTTTTTTGAGGATAATGATCATTATAACGATCTCTATCGGCAGCGCGATGACTAAGATGAGACCGAACCTGATATTCAGGGTGAGCATCATTATTATGCCGCCGAAGAAGAGCAGTATATCGCGCACGACGCCCCTCAGAAGAAAATCAAGCATCTGCTGCACAGCAGTGATATCGGTCGTGAGCCTTGTGACCAATGAGCCTGTTGTGAATTTGTCAGTCTGCTGGAAGGATAAGCCCATTACTTTTTTAAAGGTATCTATCCTGAGGTCGCGGGCAAAGCTTTGAGAAGCTATGCCGCCGAAGGCAGATGCTGCTATCCCGCAGCCGCCGCCGATGACAAGGAACAGGAGCATCAAAGCGCCTGAGCCTATGATAACAGACATATTTTTGCCTAAAACACCGTCGTCAACTATCTGTGACATCAGCTTTGGCTGAAGAAGGTCACCTGCGACCTCGCCGACCATTGCGAGCGGTGTGAGAATTGCAAAAAGCTTATATGGCTTTAAGTATTTGCCGAGCTTCACAGTTTATCACCCTCCTTTTTATCAGGAATACAGTTTTGCTATATAAAAAATTGTATGACAAATAAAATATTTTGTCAATTAGTTTTTATTGTTAAAATATTAAATTGCCTTTACTTGTTTAAATATTTATGCAATAATTAATAATTCTAAAAAGGCTGTCAATGTGTTTTGCAGTGCTATGCTTTGCAAAATGAAAACAGTGTTATTAAGGTTTCTGTTTACATTTATTATTTTTTGTGGTATACTAGATTATTATAATAGTTCTATCGAGGAGAATTGAAATGGCTGATAATAGCATTGAAAGAATGAAAGAAATAAATGAGCTGCTTGAAAAGGCGTCTGAGGCTTACTATAACACGGGGAGCACTATAATGTCAGACGCTGAATATGACAGGCTTTACAATGAGCTTGAAAGGCTTGAAGAGGAGAGCGGCGTTATACTGAGCGGAAGCAGAACACAGAGCGTGGGTTATGAGGTGAATTCATACCTGCCCAAGATAAGGCACCCGAGACGTATGCTGTCTCTTGACAAGACTAAGGACAGAGAACGGCTGGCGGCATTTCTCGGCGAGAACAAGGGGTTTCTCAGCTGGAAGCTTGACGGGCTGACTGTATGTCTCTACTACGATGACGGAAAGCTGACGCAGGCTGTATCCCGCGGGAACGGCGAGGTCGGAGAGGATATGACGGCGAACGCCAGGCAGATAATGGGGATACCGCTGAGGATACCTTTCAAGGGGCATCTTGCTCTCAGGGGCGAGGCGCTGATAGGATATACGGATTTTAACAGGGTGAACGAAAGTCTTCCTGAGGGGGCAGAGCAGTATAAAAATCCGAGAAATCTGGCATCGGGAACGCTCAGGAGCCTGGATTCGAGGGTAGTGGCAGAGAGGTGTGTGAACTTTTTCGCGTTTACTCTTGTTGAGGCTGAGGGGTATGAGAATAACTCGTTTGCTGAAAGGCTTGACTGGCTGGGCTCACTGGGATTTCAGAAGGTTTACGGCAGGAAAGTTGATAAAGATAATGTTGTTGAGGCGGTTTCGGAGTTTGAGAAGGAGATCGTCAACAATGATTTTCCGTCTGACGGGCTGGTGCTGGTATTTGACGATGTGGAGTACGGGCAGAGCTTGGGAGAGACGGTGCATCACCCGAGGAATGCGATAGCTTTCAAGTGGGCTGATGAGACGGCTGACACTACACTGAGAGAGATAATATGGTCGCCCAGCAGGACGGGACTGATAAACCCTATCGCGTTTTTTGATACGGTGGAGCTTGAAGGGACATCGGTCTCGAGGGCATCGCTTCACAATATAAGCATTATGAAAAAGCTCAATCTCATGGTCGGGGACACGATATCGGTATATAAGGCTAATATGATAATTCCGGTCGTCGGGGAGAACAAGAGTGTTCACGATGAGGATGTTGTGACGGGTGCAGTGATTGCTGAGTGTCCGGCCTGCGGTTCAAAGACGGAGTTAAGGCTTTCGGACGACGGTGTGGAAACGCTTGTATGCCCGGATCATGATTGCCCGGCTAAGCATCTGGGTAAGTTTGAACATTTTGTGCAGAGAGATGCTATGAACATTGTGGGTATGGCGTCTTCGACTATAAAGGCTTTTGTTGAAAACGGCCTGCTGAGAGAATTCAGTGACTTTTACCGGCTTTCTGAGCACAGAGAGAAGATCATAGCGCTGGAAGGGTTCGGCGAGAAGTCATTTGAACAGATAACGGAAGCTGTCGAGGCATCGAGAGAGGTGGAGCTTTACAGGGTGCTTTACGGGCTGGGTATACCGAATATAGGAAGGACAGCTTCAAAGCTTATATGCGAGGAGTTTACTAAGGCGGAAGAGCTTGAAAAGTTAAGTATGGAAGAGCTGCTAGCTATTGACGGGATCGGTGAGGTGCTGGCTGAGGATTATATCGGGTTTTTCAAAAAGGAGAAAAATCTGAAAGAGTTCCATGATCTGCTGGGGCAGCTGAAAATAAAAGAGCCCGAAAAGGTAAATTCCGATTCGGGCATAGCAGGGAAGAGCTTTGTTATTACAGGTGCGGTGCACATCTGGAGCAACAGAAATGAGCTTAAGAGCTTTATTGAAGCTAACGGCGGAAAGGTAGCATCGGCGGTTTCAGGAAAGACGGACTATCTTATTAACAACGATGCGGCGTCTACTTCAGGTAAGAACAAGAAGGCTCGTGAGCTGGGCATTCCTGTCATCACTGAGGAAGAATTCAAAAGTATGGTATGATATGTTTCTGAAAAAATTTCCTTTTATATTTTTTATATCGCGGCACAAACTACTATTGCAAACCCGATAGAAAACTAAAAAGGAGATACGAAAATGAAAGGTATCACATCACAGCAGGGCAGAGAGACCCTCAACAGATTCAAGATGGAAGCAGCTAACGAGGTAGGAGTAAACCTCAAGCAGGGCTACAACGGCGATCTTACAGCACGTGAGGTTGGTTCTGTAGGCGGTCAGATGGTCAAGAAGATGATCGACTCCTACAAGAATTCTTAATTTGCTGAACTGAAAAGTTAAACTTGAGACCTGCTTTTGCGGGTCTCTTGCTTTTTTGGAATAAGAAAACCTCCCTTGGTGTCGGGTGGTGAATTCTGTTTGTTGTATGGATTAGTATATTGGTTCTTAACCTTTTAATAACGCTAATTATTTTAAACTTACTCGTCATTGACATGAGTGAAAAGATAGGTACACTTGACAGGGCTACATCTGTCGCTGTATTGGGTTTGTTTAGCAGCAAAATAGGTAAGACTATGCAGTGTAAAAACTGTGGTTATAAATGGTAAGAGTATTATTAAGTATAACAATACGCCCTCTTTTTATAAGAGGGCGTTGTTTTTTAGTAACTCCTCCCTCAGCAATTCCCCGTATAAACAAACCTCAGCCTTTCTCTTGCTGTTTCTGCCAGCCCGTAGATCTGCGATACATCGGTCGGGGGGCGGTCGGTCATATGAAACTGCGGGAAGAACCTTGATATATGCAGCGGTATATCATCGCGCAAAGATGCCGTCCACTCTGATATCTTTCTCATCTCTTCCTCCGAATCATTCATTCCCGGCACGATAAGCGTTGTGAGCTCGATATGACAGCTTTGCGAAGCCCTTTCAATAAAGTGAAGAACGGTATCAAGGTCACCGCCGAGCGTTTTTCGGTATACGTCTCTGTCAAAGCTTTTCAGGTCTATATTCATAGCGTCGATGTAGGGAAGTATCTCCTCCAGCACCCAGAGCTCAGCTGTACCGTTAGATACGAGCACATTGACCATTCCGGCCTCGTGGACAAGCTTTGCCGTATCTCTCACATATTCCCAGCCGATAAGCGGTTCATTATACGTAAAAGCGACGCCGACATTTCCCTTGTCTTTGCAGCTCACAGCCATTTCAGCAAGCCCCTCGGGGGAGAGGTAAGTTTTGCGGCCTGAAAAGGCCCTTTCTCCCCATGATATACCATTGTTCTGGCAAAACGGGCACCTAAGATTGCAGCCATAGCTGCCTACTGACAGTATCCTGCTGCCCGGGAGAAACCGCCTTAAAGGCTTTTTCTCTATCGGGTCAAGGGCTGCTGCGGTAAGCTTGCCGTAATTATCAGAGGTCACAGCCTCGCCCCTACACACCCTTGCGCCGCAAAAACCTGTCTGCCCCTCGCTCAGCTCACAGTGCCTGAAACAAACTTCACACCTGGCCACATTATCACCTACTTATGCCGAATAACTTCAAACCTGTGAAGAGTGATCTCATCACCGTATGAGATACCGCCCTTCATCATTGCTATCTCTATCTGCTGCTCAACCGTGTCAACGCCCTCAAGGTCGGGCAGAAGAAGCCCTCTCCTGTAGCCGCTTGACACTATAACGCCGTATCTCTTAACGTCCAGCTCGGCAGGGGAGCTTATCAGCTCAGGTTCGGACAGAACGTCTACATTTATCTCCAGCTCACTAAGCTCGTCAGCGGTGATAGCAGGGAAGCGCGGATCGCGAGTAGATGCGCTTACAGCGTTTGAGATTATCTCCTCGGCAACGCTCCCTTTAGTTGGCGCTATGGTACCGATACATCCGCGAAGAGCACCGTTTTTATGGATAGATACGAATGCTCCGGCTTTTCTGTCTTTCATCTCAACGGGGATACTATCGGGTACTTTTATTATCTCACCGGAAGTGATATAGCGTTCTATCGTTTCCCTCGCAAGCTTGACATAAGGGTCTTTCTGAGGGTAGAAGGTGCATATGCCATAGCCTACCCCCGTTACGTCCTCGTGTGAGAGCTCCGTTGCTTTTATGTTAACTCCGTCAAGTGCGCCTGCCATTATAACAAAAGATCGGTGGCCGCATTCGGCAGCTTTTTCACAGAACCTTTTATCAAATCTGAGCAGCTCATCAAACGCGGCACGGGAGCACACGTCCATTATCCTCCTGTCATATTCGGGACCTTCGGGCGCATAGCCGTAGGGGCCGTATTCCTGCAGCTTGTGAGAAAGGTCTCCGCTGGCGATATAAACGGCGCGTCTGCCGGTCATATTCACGGCATTTTTGATGACCTTGCCCAGTTCATAATGGGTCTCAAGCGGCAGGCCTGAGAGCCCCAGCCTGATGATCTTTCCACCCTTATATTTCTCGCGAATAAAGTACAGCGGCACCATTGTTCCGTGATCGAGTGAGGGGTCACGCTCGCCTTTTGTTCCGGCAGGTATACCGGCTTTTGCCGAAAGCTTTTCGATAAGCCCGGCAAGCTCGGTGTCATACTCTTCACTGAACCTGACATTGCCGGCACCGAAAGCCAAGAACGAGCCTGTTGCTCTCTCGCCGGGAGATATATGAAAATAGTCGTAATACATCACAGAATGAGGGCTCGAAATGATGATCGTTTCGGGCTTTATATCTGCTATCTCATCTGCGCACTGCTCATAGGCGCGGATAGTTTTTATTACCTCCTGCTCTCTTCCTCTGCCGATATCGGGCACGATGAGGGGAGGGTGCGGTACCATAAATGCGGCTTCGATCGCCATAATATCACCTCATTTTCATTCTAGCATATAATTAAGAGATTGTAAAGCAGATAAACATAAAACGGGAACAGCCAAAGACGGCTGCTCCCGTTATTCTTAACTTTCCCAGAGCTTGTTTACGCCCTTTATATGAGCTTTCATTTTCAGCAGATCAGCCGATGTCAGACCGCTCTTGCCGTCAACGTTCGCACAGTCAAGGTCGTACCCTTCAAGCTTTGAAACGCCCTTGATGTGGCTCTTCGCAGTGAGAAGGTCAGCTGAGTTGAGCTTGCCGTCACCGGTCGTGTCACCGATAAGGTGGAGCTCAGGCGTGATGTCCTCTGTCAGTTGTCCGTCCTTGACCTCTACGGTGTAGGTTCTCGGAACAAAGTTAGGTGCTGAGAATGTGAGCTCATGCTCTCCGTCTTCAAGTTCTTCGGTAGAGACGTTGCCCTCACTGTAGCTCACGCTCTTGCCGTCGACCTCTACGGATACGCTCTCGGCCTTAAGTGTTTCGCTGGCTGATTTGAGCTCAACATCTATAGGAACTGCTTCACCGTTTATTACGCAGGTGTCTCTCGTGTCAAGCTCGGTACGGTCTTCCTTTGAAAAGTAGAGGGCAATAGTTTCAACAGCATACAGTCCTGAACCGTCCTCGGAGACTACCTTAACTGTTATATGAGCCAGGTTATGCTCATCAGTGGCGTGTGAGGAAATGATGCTGCCGTTTTCATCGATCTCGATAATGTCGGTATCCTTTGTTTCCCAGATTACCTTTCTGCTGTCACTGTATGGATATATCTTCTCTTTTATCCAGAGCGGTACAGGTATCGGCCCTGTATAATCGAATGGAACGGTTATAAGACCGTATGACACCCAGTAGTTGTCAATACCGTCAAGGCAGAGTAGGTCTGGGTCAGCAAAGCATTTGTGTCCGTCATAATCGATAACTCTGTCAATAGTAAGGATACCGTTTTCGTTGGCCTTCATAAAATCCATATTGTCATAGGTCAGATAGCCGTTGGTATAGATCTCGCCAAAGGCCATATCTTCAAGAGATCTTGTCTCACCTGTGTAGTATATACCGTCATGCTTATCATAAGCGGAGCCGTTAAGCTTTATCAGCCACTCAGTGTTGTTTATCGTCAGATTAGTGGAGCCGGTCACCGAAGGGTCACCGTCATCATATCCAAAGAAATGACCGTCGATATACAGACGAGCGTTGCCGTTGCCGATGTAATAAGGGTCAAGGCCGTCATAGCTGACATTTATGCCCTCAATAGTGTTTACGTAGAAGTTTTTGGCAATATAATCGCTGTCGTCTTCCTGAGTGAGGTAATCATCGAGCCAGAGCGGATCGAACATTCCCCATTTGCCGTCGATATAAGCATATACCCATGCGTGACCTGTATCCATTGAACAGATCTCGCCCTGAGTGAACATAGTCATATCAGCTCTCCAGCCTTCGCCCACGACAGCAGTTATACCCTGAAGACGAAGTATGCTCTGCATCAGGAGAGCTATACTGTAGCAGTTGCCTTTTCTGGTGTAGATAGTGTCTGACGGGAATGCTGATGCATTAACGTCATAATCAATATTGTTCTGTATCCACTTCTGAACGGCAAGGGCTTTTTCGGTCTCGGTCTTGCAGTTTTTGGTGATACGGTCGCCGAGTTCTTTCAAAGCTTCATCGTCCTTCTCGGTACCGAACAGCTGACGTCTGCCAAGCTCGGGATACTTATCTATATATATTTCCTGAAGATAATCAAAGGCGGCATCGGAGAGCTTGCTGCTAATGTTGATGGCAGGCTCGTCAAGATACGGTGCTCTGTCGATGTTGTCAAGGTCAACAAAATAGGGCTGGTCAGCTGAGAAACTCTGCGCATAGGCATATTTCTTTACAGGTGAATGATTGTTGCAGTAGACACGCAGAGAACCGTTGAAGTTACCCTTATAATAGCCTATGCACTGTTCGCCGAACTGCGTGACTGAATTCGGAACATATACAGATTCGACGTCAGGAACGAAGCTGAGGAAGAAGTCTCCCAGCGCGGTAACGGTCTTGCCGTCGATCTTTTCGGGGACGCTTACGTCCTTGCTCTCACCTGTGTAGTCATAAAGGGTGAGAGTGCCGTCAGCTTTTTCAAAATATGCAAAGTCACCGGCTTTGGTCACGCCCTTTAGTTCACGGTCATGATTTGAGTATCCGATCTCCTCATAAGCAAGGCAGTCGGGATAGCACTTTATTACAAGATCGTCAGGAACATAGCTGAGAGACAGCTTTTCAAGGCTGTGCGGCAGATCCAGTGTTTTCAGGGGCGGCTCTGTATCAAACCAAAGTGAAAACGAAGTTATGCCCTCAGGGATAGTCAGAGATGTAATACCCTTGGATTTGTAGAAAGCTATGTATGATATATACCTGACACCGTCAGGAACAGTAACATCACCTGTTGCGTCGGTAGCATCATAGAGGATCCCGTTAAATATTTTAAATCCGTTTTCTGACGGTACGGTATCTATCCAGGGTGTGTCTTCAAAGGTGTCTTTCTGCATTGAAGTTAGTGAATCAGGGAGGGTAACATCTTCAAGTAAACGGCAGAAAGCGAAAGCTCGGGCTCCCAGCTCCTCTGTTCCATTGCCGATAGTGAGCTTTTCAATTCCTGCGTAATTGAAGGCATAGTCTCCGACTCTTTTTACATTTCCGGGGATATTGACCTCCTTAAGTCCGCTGCACATATAGAAAGCATCATTGTCGATAGCTGTCAGGGAAGACGGGAAAGAAACAGAGGTTATGTCATTGTTGAGATCGAATGCACCATATGCAACTAATGTTGTGCCCTCGGGGATAACAACATCACCCTTACAGTCATGTCCGTCGACCAGAGTGCTGCCGATGAACTTCATTCCGTTCTGAGAAGGGAGCTCGGCCATATAGGGAGTGTTTTTAAACACATTTGAGCCTATCTCAATACTATCCGCATCGATATTTACCTTGCTCAGTGAAGTGCACTCAGAGAAAGCGCCGCTATCAATGCAGGTGACTGTATCGGGGATAGAGACCTCTTCAAGGCCGGAATATGAAAATGCACCGGATGAGATCTCTTTGACTCCCTCAGGTATAGTTACAGTTCTGAGCTTGGGACAGTGGCTGAAAGCGGTGCTGGTGATAGTCTCAATGCTGTCGGGGAGCGTGAGCTCTTCAAGCTCCGGCAGAGAGGAGAACTCTGAACCGACGGTCCTGAGATCTGCTTCGATAGTCAGGCTCTTCACCGAATCCTTAACATTTTCAAGAATGCAGTATTCAACTTCGGAGACCTTGTTGCCGTTTATATATGCAGGAATAGTGATATCAGTGCTGCTGCCGATATAACGCCTCAGCATAACAGTGCCGTCTTCATTGTATGAATAGTTGAAGTCGTTCTCCAGGGCTTGTGCGGTTATGGAATATGTATCGCTCACGAAAATGCCTTCAGGCAGGCCGGAAGCGACAGAAAAAGCCATAAGTAAAGCACAGGCTCCGCTTACGATTCTTTTGTTGAACAATCGGATCATCTCCTTAATAATTTTTATAAATAGTATAGCATAAAATTCCCATATTGTAAAGACGCGTGTACAGAAATTGTTTTGGAGCATTCCCATGCGCGATGCCCAGCCGTGCGGCGAGCACTATAGCATAAAATTCCCATATTGTAAAGACGCGTGTACAGAAATTGCTTTGGAGCATTCCCATGCGCGATGCCCAGCCGTGCGGCGAGCACTATAGCATAAAATT
>ODAI013738988.1_pt1 | contig 21727 bp, 19 predicted proteins | sample 1539321 | NCBI WGS metagenome assembly ODAI01 (sample SAMN02144231, study PRJEB22623) | gut metagenome | biome: sheep rumen | host: Ovis aries | place: New Zealand | reverse complement strand
TCAACCAAAAAAAGTAAAAGAGGGATTAAATCATGAAGGAAAAGTTTGATTCTGCCATGAAGAAGTTTGCAGTTTCGTTCCTACAGCCTGTCATTGTACTTGCGATCGGCGGTTTGCTGATTGCCTTAAGCGTATTCTTGCAGCTTGATTTCTTACCGGAAGTCATCCGGAATTTCGGCGCATTCATGTCGAATCTGCTTTTGAATGCCATCATCTATTCACTGCCGATCTTATTCTGTGTCGGTATTACAACATCATTGGCCAAAGCCCAGAAGGGCGAAGCGGCCATTATTGCCTTAACACAGTTTCTGATCTTCTTATTTGCCAACCACGGCTGGCTGGAAAGCCAGGGCATGCTGGCAGTACCGGATCCGGACTTCGGCTTTATCGGTACCGGCCAGACCACGGTCATCGGGGTACAGGTCGTTGATACGGGTGTTTTATCCGGTATCTTATTAGGTATCATCTGTGCCTGGTGCATTAACCGGTTTAAAGACACGAAGTTCAAAGGTGCTTTCAGCTACTACGGCGGTGTACGGTTTGCCTTACTGGTCAACTCCTTAATCACCATCGTCTATGCCATTGCCTTATGTTATATCTGGCCGCCGATCAGCAACTTCATCATGTCGCTGAGCAACCTGATCAGCTCCACAGGCTTATTCGGTGTCTTTATCTACAACTTCCTGCAGCGGTTCTTACTGCCGTTGGGACTGCATATGTTTGTTATTATCCCGTTCTATATTACGCCTCTTGGCGGAACCGCAACATTGGGCGGACAGGCCGTCAGCGGTGCTCTGCCGATCTGGATGACGGAGCTTGCCTTAGCGAATGAAGTAACAACCATTGACCCGTCCATGCGCTGGCTGACCTGCGGCTTTGCCCAGATGTGCGGCTGTATCGCCATGTCCTTAGCCATGATCAAGACAGCCCGTCCGGAAAAGAAGACAGAGGTCAAGGACCGTCTGATTCCGGCCATCTCCGTTGTCATGCTGGCAGGCATTACGGAACCGTTTGAATTCCAGTTTGCCTTCGTCTCACCGATTCTCTGGTTTGTCCATTCCTTAGTGGATGCCTTCTCGCAGTTACTGCTGTATGTCCTCGGTTGCAGACTGGCCTTTACCGGCAGCATTATTGATGCCGTCATCGATGCGATTGCTCTGCCGGCTTCTGCCACAAAATGGTTCATTGCGATTATTGCTGCCGCAATCGTTATCCCAATCTGGTACTTCATCGGTGTCTTCATTATCAAGAAGTTTAATTTGGCCACTCCGGGCAGAGAAGTCGAAGAAGACTATACCCAGGAAGACCTCAAGAAGGTTGCCGAACGCAATAAGAATGTGGAAGACGGCAATCTGGGTGACGTCAATGACATTATTGAAGGCTTAGGCGGAAAAGAGAATATCGACTATGTGACCAACTGCATCACAAGATTAAGAGTGGACGTCAAAGATGTCAGTAAAGTCGACGATGAGAAGATCAACAAGTTCATCAACTCCGGTATTGTCAAGAACGGCAACAACGTTCAGATCATTATCGGTTTAACGGTAAATGATGTAAAGGACAAAGTCTGCAAGGCTTTGGGAATTGACTAGTTATGAAAGATAAATTCAGTGTATGTATTGTCGGCGGCGGATCCCGCTATACCCCGGACCTCTTAAAGGAACTGGTGGCCGTAAAGAAGGAGTTTCCTTTATACCGGGTATCGCTTTATGACAATGATGAAGAGCGTCAGGCCAAGGTAGGGGAATACGGGAAACTGCTGTTTGAGCAGTTCTATCCGGAATGTGAATTCCTGTATACTTTATCTCCGGAGGAAGCATTCAAAGACATCGACTTTGCCTTTATGCAGATCCGTGCCGGCGGCTTAAAGATGCGGGAAAAGGATGAAAAGATTGCTTTAAAGCACGGGTGCATCGGACAGGAGACCTGCGGACCGGGCGGCTTTGCCTACGGGCTAAGAAGTATTCCTGCCGTATGCGATATCATTAAGGATATTCGGAAGTATTCCAAGGAAGCCTGGGTGCTCAACTATTCCAACCCGGCAGCCATCGTTGCCGAAGCAACCAAGCGGGTCTTCCCGGGTGACTTTAGAATCATCAATATCTGCGATCAGCCGATTGGTCAGGTCATGTTCTATGAGATTCTCTTGGGACTTCCTGCCGGCAGTATTGAGGCAACCTATTTCGGTCTGAACCATTTCGGATGGTTTACCCATCTGTATGACAAAAAGACAGGAAAGGACTATCTGCCGGAAGTACGGGAGATCTTAAAGAAGGGAATCGACTTTGATCCGGAAAGCATCGGTTTAGATCAGTCCCATATGAATGATCTCATCTTTATGAGCAATATTGTAAGGGACTATGATGAATACCTGCCGAATACGTATCTGCAGTACTATCTCTATCCGAACCGTATCGTAAAGGGAATGAATCCGGATTATACCAGAGCCAATGAGGTCATGGACGGAAATGAGAAAGAAGTCTTTGCGATGCTGGAAGAAGTGAAGAAAACGGGAAAGCTGGACTTCGACGGATCACAGGATCTTCTGGATGTCCACGGCAGCTACATCACGGATCTGGCAAAAGCCATTGCCTATAACACCCATGAGACCTTCATCTTCATGACGGAAAACCACGGCATCATTCCAAACCTTACGGAAGGCATGATGGTGGAAGTCTTAAGCAGAGTGGGAAGCAGCGGCATTGAACCGTTCAACTACGGAGAGATTCCAACGTTCTATAAGGGAATATTGGAAAACCAGTTTGCCTATGAAAAGCTGGCAGTGGATGCCTGTTTGGAGGGAAGCTATCAGAAAGCTTTGATGGCACTGGTTCTGAACCGCTGTGTGAATGACACGGACAAGGCGAAGGAACTCTTAGACGACTATATGGAAGCGAACAAAGGCTACTGGCCTGAGTTGCGTTAAGAAATGAAGAGATCACCTCTGTCTGATGACAGGGGTGATTTTTCTCTGAAGGCGGAAGTCTTTTTGTAACGGCACTACGAAATGACTGGTGACGATACAAAGAGGCAGGGCCCCCTGAAAACACCATGGAGTTGTGATAGAATAAAGACAGGAGGATAGAACCATATGTTTAATTTGTTTAATTGGATAGATAAAAAATTGAAACTTTATGCTTCGGAATTGGACTTCTCAGAGCTCACAGAGCATTCATTGGACGGGTCATATTTCCTCCGGGGGATGCGTCATTCTCCCACCCGGCAAAGGATTCAGCCGGAAACGTTTGGGGCGAAGAAATCCACGCTGTCAATAAGCGGAAATACCTTTGAAGTATCAATCTATGCGGGAGACGAACTGAAATTTCATGAGACGGGAACATTTACCGTGGAGAATGTCGATTATTACAAGAAGCCGATTTCTTTCTATGTTGACGGGTATCTGCTGATTGCGAAAGGTTTTGTAATTCAACATATAACTTATATCGACATAGATGAATTTGCTCTGATAGACTTAGACAATGACGAGCCTAGTCCATACCAGCTTCAGTTTACGCATGATCGCGATTAGTAAAAAAGCTCATACGGAACTTCCATTCTGAAGCGCTGCGTCAATCATACGAACAAAGCAAAAGAACTTTTCAACGACTATATGGAAGCGAACAAAGGCTAGTGGCCTGAGTTGCGATAAGAAAAGAAACGATCACCTCTGTCATAATGACAGAGGTGATTTTTCTCTGAGGGCGGAGGTTTTGTTGTTACGATGGTACGAAATAACCGGTGAGGGTACAAAGAGGCAAGGCCATTGAAAACGCCATGGGGTTGTGATAAAACAAAATAAAGGGAGGATAACCATATGTTTCAACGGATATTAACGAAATTGGGAATTTATGCTTCGGATTTGGATTTCTCAGAGCTCACAGAGCATTCATTGGACGGGTCGTATTTCCTCCGGTGGATGTATCATTCTTCCGCCCGGCAATGGATTCAACCGGAAACGTTTGGGGCGAAGAAATCCACGCTGTCAATAAGCGGAAATACCTTTGAAGTATCAATCTATGCGGGAAACGAACTGAAATTTCATGAGACGGGAACATTTACCGTGGAGAATGTCGATAATTACCAGAAGCCGATCTCTTTCTATGCTGACGGGCATCTGCTGATTGCGAAAGGTTTTGTAGTTCGATATATAACTTATATCGACATAGAAAAATTTGCTCTGATAGACTTAGATAATGACGAGCCTATGCCAACCCAGTTTCAGTTTACGCATAATCGCGATTAGTAAAAAAGCTCATACAGAACTTCCATTCTGAAGTGCTGCGTCAATCATACGAACAAAGCAAAAGAACTTTTTAACGGCTGTATGGAAGTGAATAAGGCTAGCGGTTGGGGTTGCAATAAGAAACGAAATCACAACCTCTGTAACAGTTACAGAGGTGGTTTTCTATACCTGAGTCAATAACAATCCGGAAAAGAGTAAGCAAAACAGACCGGGAAACCGGTCTGTTGTTGTCTTAATGTAGTATTCTTGGAATTATTTATAGTCTTTCGGCAGGAAGAGATGGTTTGTATAAACGTCTACCTTATACTCTGCATCCTGGAATTTATAGGAAAGTTCCGGCTCTCTTCCCTCCTGAATGATAAACTCACCGGCTTCCTGGGTATAAATCAAAAACCAGATTATGCCGTCTTCTTCGTACTGCTCCGGCGCTGTGTTTGCGGCAGGATGGGATTCCGGGAAAATGGTTCCGCCATAGAGTGCGGCTTTCGGTGTCGGACCAAACTGGGAAACGTCCCCCATTTCCAATGTTACGGACGAGTAATCCGGGTTCAGTGTAGCGATATAATCATAATTGTCATAACTCTTATCGATTCGGAAGATCAGAGTACTCTTGGCACAGTTTGAGACAATGACCTTTTCATAGAAATCCTTATTCACGCCGGCGTAGAATTTTCTGGTGGCACGGATGATGGAATAGCCGGTCACATCATGTTTTTCAACATCGATCTTTTCCTTGATCTGAACATAGCCGCTGTTCCAGGCTTCGTTTTCATGCCAGTAGGTAAACTGTTCCCCAATCGCATAAGGCAGGCCGACCGGGTCGTTGGTTCCCTTATCGGTAATATAGAGCCCCCAGTATCCTTCGGAATCCTTGGCCAGATAGAAGGTAGCTTCCTCTGCTTCAAAGCGGATCTTCGAAGAACCTCCTTTTACTTCCCCGGTCAGATGATAGATTGTATCACCGATCTTAAATTCCTTACCGTTAATGGAAGATTCTGCCCAGATATACTGGTAACCTGCCAGACCGATCTGACTGGTGAATTCCCCTTTATAGAACTCATCCGGTTTGTAAAGGTTTTTCCCGTCGAGTATTTTCACAAGTTCTTCGTAGCTGTCATTGTTGATCACAATGAATTCTTCCGGCTGTACTTCTTCCGTGACCGGTTCATCATCTACCTTCGGTGTCTCCGGCTCTTCCGGTTTGTTTCCTGAAGAGCAGGCGGTCAGAGAAAGCATACATGCTGCGAAAAGAAAGATGATCCATTTTTTCATTTTGTACCCCTCCGAAATCTGAGATTAAAAAATCAGAAATCCATACTTCAATTTTAGAGCAATTCTCTTCTTTTGTGTAGTTTTACATGATTCCCCTTGAGAATAAAAAAGCCTGACAGTGAGTCAGGCCGGATTTGTATATTTAGCGCTCTACCATTAAGGCAATTCCGTTTCTGCCGTAACCGTAGTTGTCCCGGTTCAGATAGATAACCAGGACGGTAAAGATCAGAGTCAGCACGTTTCCCACCAGGAAGGAGAACCAGACACCTTTGACTCCGAAGAAGAACGGTAATAAGACAACCGTCAGGTTGGAGAATAATACTTCCTGCAAGATGGTAATAAAGGTTGAGGATTTGATATTCCCTAAGGAAGTCAGGCTCATTCTGGCACCGATGTTGTAGCCGAAGAATAAGAAGCCGTACGGGGCAATCTTTAAGCCGTAGTCAATCAGATCCTTAATGTCGGCTGCTGCCTGTCCGGTGAAGAGGACAGCCATTGGCTTGGAAAGAACGAGATAGAGAAGAATGGTTAATCCGATCAGCATTGTTACTTCAATGAAGATGATCTTAAATAAATGATTCAGTTTCTCTTTATTTCTTTCTCCCATGGCATAGCTTAAGAGCGGACCGCTTGCTCCGAATAAACCGAAGAAGCCGCTCATGAAGGTGAAGGAGATATTGTTTACAATCGTATAGGCTGCCAGGTATCCTTCATTGCCGAAGTAAAGAAGGGAGTAGTTGGAAATAATCGAACCCACACCAACTGACACATTCGCAAAGAAGGTGGACAGTCCGTACCGGCAGCTTTCCAATACTAGCGGAACAAGGTTTCCGGAAGGTGTTCCGAAACCGACTTCCGCTTTTTTGGAACTGTAGAAGAATAAGCCGATCGTTACCTGAATCACGGTCGCAATCAGATTGGCGTAAGCTGCTCCCACCATGCCGACTCCTCTGTTTACCACAAAGTACCAGTCAAAGAAGATATTGCTGGAAACATTGATCAGGGTGGAGAGGAGCTCCATCTTCGGTGCACCTGCCGGCACATAGAAGCGGGCAAAGAGGTTTCCCAGCATCGTTAACGGGACATAAAGACAGCTGATATTCAGGAAGCTTCTGGCGTAGGGATAGATGATATCCGTGGCCCCAAGAAGCCGCAAGAGGCTGTCCTTGAAGAAGTATTCCCCTAACATGATAAGAATACCTGCCACAAAGGAAACAAGCAGAATGGCCGTAAAATCGCCCCGTGCTTCCTCGTCTTTCTTCTCTCCCAGCTTGCGGGAAACCAGAGTGGAAACACCTCCCAATAAAGCAGAGAAGGCACCGTGCAGCATAAAGAGCGGCATCAGGATACTGAAGGCACTCTCGGCATTGGTTCCCACGTAACGGGTGATAAAGAGCCCGTCATCGATGGTAAACAAAAAGTTGATCATGAACTCGTTGAGAATCGCCGGAGCGGTGAACTGAATCAGTGATCTTAAGGTATAGTCTTTTCCAATCGTCTTTACGTTTTCGTTTGCCATAGTTTGTACTATAGCATAACTAAGCAGGAAAGGGAAGTAAACCTGCATGTTATCAAAAAGCAGAGGGGTTTGGTAGGAAGTTTGTTATAATTGGGAAGAAGAAACGGAGGTGGCAGCCATGAGCAGAGACATTGATCCGAAATATGTGAAGTATCCGAATAACAGTGAGTACGGAACAGGACCGGATGGCTATAAGTATAACCGCAACGGCGGAATGACCTATGAGTCTAAGCGACAGAAGAATATCGATGAAGAAAACGAAAGAAAGCGTCAACAGGCACAAAGACAACAAAGTCAGCCGCGTCAGCCGCAAAGGGATGAACCGAGGTATCCCCGTGCTTCTTACAGCGGACCTTCCTTTTCCCTGGGAGGTTTCCTCTTAGGTGCCGGCGGTCTGGCACTGCCGTTTATCTTTAACGGTGTTCTGGTACTGATACTGGCAGTACTCGGGAAGATCTTCTCCCCTCTCATGCCGCTTCTCTCTTTGATCTGGGAGCTCTTCTGGATGTTTTTAACCTGCTGGATCCGGGTTCTTAAGATCTGGTTTACCGGGGCAAAATACGATACATTCTTTCCGAACTTCCGCATCCGCTGGGTCTTTCCGTTGGAAATGGCCATTGCGGTCTTCTTCTTACTGCGTACGGTGTATAAGAGTTTTCGTGGGGACTATGACTATGATGACGGGAAGAATATCGTGCCGTTGATTGTATTCCCGGTTCTTGAAGTACTGCACAGTCTTATCACCATCGGAAGCTACAACAGCTACGGAACATTAAAGTCCGTTGCCAACGGGCTGTTTCTGGGAATGCAGCTCTTGCTTGTGGCAGGATGGATCATCCGCGGGGTGGACCGGATTCGCTACCGTTAGACAGGAAACGACATAGCGGGAGAAGAGTTCTCCCGCTTTTTGAATGGCTTGAATTCTGATCGGGGTGGTATACTACTATTGACTGATTGGAGGAAGATAATGAAACGGTTTTTACAACTATCCCTGGTGGTGTTTTTATTGCTGAGCGTTACCGGGTGCAAGCATGAGCATGAATGGTCTGAATGGGAAACAGTTTATCCGGCAACCACAATGTTCCCTGGAGAAAGAACCAGACACTGTAATAAATGTGATGCTACGGAAAAAGAGCAATATACTCTCGAGACGGAAGATGTTGAAGTTACGACAGACAATTTCCATGATTATTTTGAATATATAACATTTATGTGTTGGGACGAAGATGCTTTTGGGGATATCAAAGGAGATCCTTATATCTGGTGCGGATGGGTATTAAAAGATGAATATATCGGTCGCCTGGCTGAAGTTTCCGTAGATATCAAGTATTCCTGTGACGGTGCTACACAATATCAGGCTGAAGTCAATATGAATAATCCCGCAAATTATACACTTACTTTTATAAAGGAAGTAAAAAAGGAAGAGCAAACTTATACCGGAAATGCGCTTACCTTCTCCACTTTTAAGAGCAGATCGGAATATGAAAGTAAAGAAGCTTTTATGAGAGAGGTGTTACTGCACAGTGTCAATGAGTTTAAAGCGGGTGATGATCCGCATCATACAGCTATCATTTTCTGCAGCAGTCAGGACATTTACAACAGATCATTAACATATGGATCGGTTCTCACTTTTCCATTGGAACACCAGATCCATATTGAAAAGGTACAGGGAACATTGATACTGATCAAAGAATAAAACAGAAGGAATGACATGATGATCCGTCATTCCTTCTTTATTTCTATGGGATTATGAATCAGTGTTAAAGATATGTGTTCAGTACCTGCTTGGTGCCGATGACGTAGAAATCTACTCTGGCTTCCTCATCCGTAAAGGGTACCGCTACTCTGCCGCTGGTATCCCGGACACCGCGCTCCATGGTGATATTGGACGCAAAGGCCGGTAAGGCGGAAGAGGAGATCAGTTCATCCAGATCCTGCAGGTTGCCCTGGATGATAAAGCGGGAATCCGGCATGTTCCGTTTCACGATTTCCGCCCAGTATCCGACGTCCGATAACATCAGAAAGCTTTGGCCGTTCATTTCTTGAAAGGAGATTTCCTTATAGGCACTGGCAGGATGAGCGGGTAGTACCAGAGTATATAACTGTTCGGTAATCAGTTTTTTATAAGAGTAACCTTCCAGCGGGTGCGTTAAGACAATCATCTGATAGCGGTTTTTCTTCAAACCTTCCATTAACTCACTTTCACTGTCGGTGATGTGGAAGGTGAGTTTTATTTTGTCCTTTAATTGGTGTTCAAGATCAAACGTCGGACCCGGGGCAATGCTGCCGATGGAGAGGATTCGATTGCTGTCGGAAAGGGTGCGGATGGCACTCTGCATCTCTTCTTCCATATTTAAGATCTTACGGGCATACTGCACGGCCAGCTTGCCGTTTTCGTTGAGTGAGATCTTATTCTTCTGCCGGTCAAAGAGTTTTACGCCCAGCTCCGCTTCCAGCTTCTGCATGGCGCGTGAGATGGCAGGTTGAGAGATATGCAGCTGTTCGCTGGCCTCAATCAGTGTTCCGTACTTTGCGTAGGCATCCAGCGCTTCCAATAAATAGATTTCGATCATAGTAGTATCTCTTTTCTTTAAGCTTATTTTACAGTATGCGTTTTGGTTATACAAGGTTGTTGCATCAGCATTTTACTATGAGACGGATGCTTAGTAAAATGAAGCTGTAAGAAAGATGAGGATACGGAAATGGAATTCAGAACACTCGCAAACAATGTCAGGATCCCGATGGAAGGCTTCGGAGTATTTCAGGTCAGGGACTTAAACGACTGCACGGAAGCCGTGAAAAATGCCATTAAAACAGGCTACCGCTTAATTGATACGGCAGCTTCCTACAGGAATGAGGAAGCGGTCGGCGAAGCAATCAAAGAGTGCATTGCGGAAGGCATTGTCACAAGAGAGGAACTCTTTATCACAACCAAACTCTGGGTACAGGATACCTACTATGAAGGCGCAAAGGAAGCCTTTGAAACTTCCTTAAGGAAACTGGGGCTGGAATATCTGGATATGTATCTTTTGCATCAGGCCATGAACGACTATTACGGTGCCTGGCGCGCCTTGGAAGAGCTCTATGAAGAAGGAAAGATCCGTGTCATCGGCGTGTGCAACTTCTTCCCGGACAGATTGATGGACTTATGTCTGCACTGCAGGGTGAAACCGATGGTCAACCAGGTGGAACTGCATCCGTTCTTCCAGCAGGATGCGGCACTGAAAAACATGCAGGAGCTGGGCGTACAGCCGGAGGCCTGGGGACCGTTTGCGGAAGGCAGCCACGGCATCTTCACCAATCCGTTATTAAGTGAGATTGCCAATCATCACAACAAGAGCGTGGCACAGGTCATCTTGCGCTGGAACGTGCAGAGAGGCGTCATCGTCATTCCGAAGAGCGTGCATGTCAACCGCATGGAACAGAACTTTGATATCTGGGACTTTGCCCTAACGGAAGAAGAAATGGAAACAATCAAACAGCTGGACATCGGCAAGAGCGAAATTATCGATCATTACAATCCAGGCATTGTCAAGATGATCGCCAATAATGAGATTCATGATTAATCAGGGAGGCAATATAACATGGAATATATCACATTGAATGACGGCAACAAGATGCCGGCAATCGGACTCGGAACATTCCTAATGAAACCGGAAGATGCGGAAGAAGCCGTATACAACGCCTTAACATCCGGTTACCGCTTAATTGACACGGCCAACGGCTACATGAATGAAAGAGCGGTCGGAAGAGGAATCAAGCGCAGCGGCTTGCCAAGAGAAGAAGTCTTTGTGGAAACAAAGCTCTGGCCGACGGTTTATACCAGGGAAACGGCTGTTGACGAAACACTGGAACGCTTAGGTGTGGATTATATCGATCTCTTATTACTCCATCAGCCGGCTGGTGACTATATCACCGGCTACAGGATGATGGAAAAGGCAGTGAGGGAAGGCAAGGTAAGATCCATCGGTATCTCCAACTTTGAAGGAGCACCGCTCGAAGAGATCTTAAAGATTGCGGAAATTCAGCCGGCTGTGATTCAGGTGGAAGCCCATCCGTACTATCCGCAGAATGAATTAAAGGAAAGAATCAGTGAGATCGGCATGAGAGTACAGGCCTGGTATCCGTTAGGACACGGCGATCCTTCCCTGCAGAATCAGCCGGTATTTGAAAAACTGGCGGAAAAGTATGGTAAGAGCAAAGCTCAGATCATTTTGCGCTGGCACTTCCAGAGCGGAAATATCGTCATTCCGGGATCCAAGAATCCGGCACATATCAAAGACAACGCCAACATCTTCGACTTTGCTTTAACGGAAGAGGAAATGCAGGAGATTGCGAAGGTGAATATCGGCAGACGCTACTATGAACCGAAACCGGAAAACCTGGTTGCCTATGCCAACATGCAGCTGAATCCGGAGGCGGATTATTAATGTTTGTGGTATGTCATATTCTGACATCGCTGGACGGTAAGATCGACGGGGAATTCTTCGGAATTACGTTAAGGATTAAACAGTAAACCGATAGACACTCTCCGTTTTTGGAAAACGGGGAGTTTTGTTATAATAAGAAAAAAAAGGTAGTTGTTTATGTCAAATATTACATTATTACATGCCTCCTGCGCGGACCAGAAAGCGGACGCAGTAGTCAATGCCGCAAACAGAGACTTATGGGAAGGCAGCGGTATTTGCGGAGTCATTTTTGAGAAAGCAGGCAGCACGGAATTGACACGCGCATGTCAAGAGTATAAAACACCGTTAAAGGACGGTACAGCGGTCATTACCCCATCCTTCCGGATGAAGAACTTCAAGGCCATCATTCATGCGGTAGGACCGAACTTTAACCGGACACCCAAGGCTTTTAAAGAACTCTATGATGCTTATCATAACTCCTTACTGGTATTAAAAGAGCAAAACTATCATTCCATTTCCTTTCCGTTAATCAGTTCCAGCATCTTCGGAGGGAATCTGGCCGATCCGGTGGGAGAAAGCACGAAACAGTGCTGCAGAGCCTATCAGAGCTTTGTGAAGGAGTATCCGGAATATGATGTTGATGTACTGTTATGTGCCTATACGTCACAGGAATATGTTTCCGCAACAAAGGAATTTGCGAAGTATTTCCCGGGTGATAAATAAAAGAATCAGGGAATAATGGAGAAAGAGAATGAAACATACATTATATTGCGGCAGTTACGGAAATGAAGGCATTTATAAAGTAGAGGTGGAAAACGGGAAGTTCTCTGCACCTAAGCTTTTCAGCAGGATCGAAGGTACGAAGTATCTGTGTGTGGACGGGGAACATATTGTTTCCGTCTACAGTGAAGGAAAAGGGAAGAGCGGAGTTGCCGTATTGGACTTAAAAGGTAACAAGCTTGCCTCTTTGATCCATGAAGACATCCTTTCCTGCTTTGTATCCGCAAAAGACGGAAATATCTGTACGGCCAACTACCATGAAGGAACCTTCAGTTTCCTGAAATATGAAAATGGGGATATTACCCTGAAGAAGAAGGTATTCATCAAAGAAAAGGCGGGATGCCATATGGTCTTCGCCTTTAAAGAGTACTATCTTGGCTTTGCGTTATTTATGGATACGGTCTATGTGTTTGATTCCGATTATGAATGTGTTCAAAAGATTCATTTCCCAAAGGGAAGCGGACCAAGACACGGTGTTTTATCCGCTGACGGAAAATATCTGTATGTTGTCAGTGAGCTTTCCAATGAAGTGTTTGTTGTCTCAACGGAAAACTGGGAGATTCTGAATCAGGTACAATTAACAGAAGAAAAAACAGACGGCAGTGCCGCCATCCGGTTATTTGAAGATAAACTGTATGTTTCCATCAGGGGACTGGATAAAGTCTATGAACTGAGAGTGAATAACAATCAGTTGGAATTACTGTCCTCTTACTCCTGCGGCGGAAAGCATCCGCGGGATATGATCGTATTGGATGGACAGGTCATCTGTGCCAATACGCACAGCAGTACGCTGACATTACTGCAGGAAGGTAAAGTCACTGACTGTGTGAATGTTCCGGAAGCCGTTACGGTGGACTGGACAATACTGTAATTCATCCTGAAACTATGATGCATACAAATACAGGGACAGGCAGAATCTGTCTCTTTTCTTTGCCTTGTGATAGAATGAAACTAAGAAAAGTAAAAAAAGAGGAATCATCATATGATCAAGGAAGCCTGGAAGGAAGAGGTACGGTATATTCCCGATACGCCTTTGCGCATTGTGGTGGATGATCAGATCTCGCGTTACCGCGGGAAACTGCCGCCGCACTGGCATGACGCCATTGAAGTGGACTATGTGCTAAGCGGGTCTCTTTACTATGTCATCAACGGCGTGACGCATCTGTTGCGTGAAGGGGATACCGCTATCGTGGACAGCGGGGTGATCCATTCCGGCAGATGTATGGATGGCAAAACACTGGAAGAAACCCAGGCAACCGTCATGACCCTGCAGTTCAATAAGGATGTTCTGCACTATGCGAACTTTGACATCCCGGTCTTTCCCGCGTATTTATCCAAAGCGGAAAACAAGGAAATGAGAGAAGTGCTGGATGAAATACGGGAAGTATATGAGCGGAGAGAGAAATATCATGAGATCTTATTAAACTCCCTGTGTCTGCGTTTGTGTTATACGCTTTTGAAGCAGCAGAGCCCGGACGTCAGAAAAGAAGTCTCAAGCATTACGACAGCCGAAATCAAGGATACCTTGCAGTATGTAAAAGAGCATTGCGCGGAGAAGGTGACACTCGAGGAAGTGGCAGAGCGTATCAACTACAATCCGTCCTATTTCTCGCGCATGTTCCATCAGTTTACCGGGTTTACCTTTACGGAATACCTGAACCGCTGCCGCACCAACATGGCGGTACGAATGCTGGAAGAGACGGATCAGAGCGTATCGGAAATCTCTTACGCATGCGGATTTCCGAATGTGAGTTCCTTTATCACCTTCTTTAAGCGCCAGTATCATTTGACGCCGGAGAAGTACCGCAAACAAAAAGTAAAAAAATCGTAATTATCGGTAAAAGGATAGAAAGACGGAGCATATTGCTCCGTTTTATAATAGAGGTAACAACAGGCAAATATCATTCAAACAGTAACAGCATCCATGGATGCCTTCTTGTTTTTGTGGTTTATTTGCGGAAAGAGGATCATATGAAAAAGGAAAAGAAACAGCAGCATCCCGACTGGCAGACGACTGCCAAAGAGCGCTTCAGCTATTATCTCGGCTTAATTTCCCCGTATACCATGAGCGGTATGATGGGGTCGTTTTTGACGACCTATCTCCTGTTATCGGGCATCGGACTGGAAGTGTCGGCCGTTCTGCTTCTGGTTATGAAGATTATCGACGGCTTTGACGATCTGCTCTTCGGCTGGGCCATTGACCGCTTCCGTCCGGAGAAGAATCCGAAACTTGCCAAAATCGTAGGAAAGGGAAGATTCCTGCCGTGGTATAAGCTGATCTGGCCGATCATGCCGATCGGTATCATCGGGCTTTACTGTATGCCGCTCTCCCTTAGCACGCCTCTGAAGATCGCCTGGGTCGCTTTCTTCTACTTTATGGCGGATGTCGGGTACAGTTTCATGGATATCTCCATGACTTCCATGCAGACAACGCTTACCAGCAATACGCATGAAAGAGACCAGCTGATCATGAAGGGCATGGTGACGCTCTTTATCATCATGGTACCGATTGCGGCATCTGCGAACATTCTTGCCAGCAGCAGAGTAGGACTTTCCTTCAGAACCATTGCCTTTATCTTTGTGGCTCTGGCGATTATCCTGTTAATTCCGATGATCACCAAGGTCGAGGAACATGCCTATACGGGCAAGGATGAAAGCAATACCAACGTCACGGATGAGAAAGCTTCGTTCTTCCGCTCTCTTTTAGATGCCCTGCATAACCGGAACCTCTTAGCCTTTTATGGCGGCAAGATGTTGCAGAGCATGTTATCCACCACGGATGCCTTAGGCATCATTGGTGCCTACTACCTGTTCGGCAATGAACTGGTCACAACGATTCAGGGCATGGTCGGTACGGTTCTGGGCTTTGTGATCATGCTGATCCTTCCGAAGATCTATGAGAAACATGACCGTCATAAGATCTACATGACGTTCACGCCGATCTCCATTGCGATTGCGGTGATCGTGTATCTGATGGGTCATAAGAATATTGCCTTATACATTGTCATGCAGTGTCTCTTGCAGATCCCGAAGAGTATTGCCGGAGGTTGCGAGAACTTCATGAAGCCGCAGGTCATCGAGTACGGCAAATACAAGACCGGAAAGGACCTGACAGGCATTCAGGCTTCCTTATCCACCTTCGCGTCTGTTTTCTCCAACGCCTTCCCGGGCTCCATTGCTCTGGCAATTTTAGGAGCTGCCGGATGGGTCACGGTGGAAGCGGAGAGCTTCAAGCAGTTAGCGGAAATGGGCGTTGCCCAGCCGGACAGTGCCATTAAGGCCCTGTGGTTTATCACGGCCGGCTTACCGATCATCGGCTACGTTCTGCTTTATGTCTGCAACCTGTTCTATAACTTAAACGATGAGGACGTTGCCATCATGATCCGCTACAACAACGGTGAGATCACGCGCGAAGAATGCGACGCCATGTTATCGAAGAAATACTAAGAAAAGAGGGTTTGTTTATGAGACCGACATTGTATTTATGGATCAGAAATGCGAAACGCTATGTCAAGAAGCACAACCATCCCGGACGGATGATTGCGACGGAGAAAGATTTCGAAGACTGGCGCAAGCGCAATGACGAGCGGGACTATGACTGCTTTACGGTAGATGAGAAATATAAGGAAGGACTGCAGATCGCCAGGATCAATCTGGAACACTGTTCGAGCTGGTTCTTGAAAAAGGAAGGCAATCCGACCGATAAGGTTCTCTACTACATTCACGGCGGCGGCTTTATCAACGGCGACACCCGGATGGCGATGCCGTTTGTGACCTATGTGGCAAAGAACTGGGGCTATAACGTCTATTCCGTGGACTACCGTCTGGCGCCGAACTATCACTGCATGGATACCATTACCGACTGTGAGAACGGTTATAAGTATCTCTTACAGCACTATAAACCGGAAAACATCATCTTAATGGGCGAGTCTGCCGGTGGCAATCTGGTACTGGGCCTGCCGCATAAACTGAAAGATGACGGTCTGCCGTATCCGGGCGGCATTATTGCCTCAAGCCCGGTCGTGCAGTTTCTGCATTACCCCTACAGCTACTATGAAAATGCCATGAAGACAGACTTCGGCATCATCTTCGGCATCAATGAAGCCGTATTGCAGATCTATCCGGGAGAGCTCCCGATCGACCATCCGTATTTGTCTCCGTTATGCGGTGACTTAAGCAACTATCCGCCGGTCTATATTGACGCGTCGGACAGGGAAAGCTTACGGGATGAAGCGCGCATGATGTTTGTACGGCTGAAAGAAGAAGGGTGTGACGTGGAATATCATGAGCTGAAGGATTTCGCACACGCCCAGTTGACCGATACGAAACACGGATATGTGAAGCGGGAAGAACATCCGCTGGTAAAGGCGTTTATTGCCAGGGTGTTCGAGGAAAAGAAGTAAATGAAACCGATCGTTGTCGATCTTCATACGCATACCGTAGCTTCAGGTCACGCCATCGGGACCGTGGAAGAGAATGCCCTGGCTGCCTTTGAAAAAGGATTGAGTGGCCTCGGTATCAGCGACCATGCACCTGGCGTGGACCGCAGAACCGACGTGGAGTGGTTTCAAGAGATGTTACATATTCCCAGGGCAATAAACGGGGTAAACATCTATTACGGTGTGGAAAACAACGTGACCAATGAAGGCACCATGACACTGAGTGATTCCTATCTGGACCTTCTGGATTACAACATTGTCGGGATCCACGGCACCTGTTACGAGCCAAAGAGTGCCAAGGAGAATACGGAGAATCTTTTAAAATGCATGGCGCATCCCAAAACCTTCTTTGTTTCCCATCCCGATGACGGCTATTTCCCATTGGATTATGAAATGCTGGTAAAAGGCGCAAAAGAATACGGGGTGGCATTGGAAGTCAACAGTTCGCATATCAAACATCCGTGGAGGATGGGTACAATGGAAAACATTCCGATCTATCTGAAGCTGTGCATGAAATACCGTACCTATATCTTTGTGGGATCGGATGCGCATGAACCCTCGCGCGTCGGGGATGTTGCGGACGCAATGAAACTTCTGGAAAAAATGGGGTTTGATGAAGATCTGATCATTAATAATGATGAAGATAAGTTTAAATCGTGGATCCATTATAAAGGATAAATACTATGGTTGATATTTTTAAGATAACAATACCGCAGTTAACAGAAGAGGAAGAGCGCAGAGCGTACGTCTATGTGCCGGACGGTGCGCCTGAAAAACGGTATCCGGTATTATACATGTTTGACGGGCAGAATCTCTTTTATGATGAGACAGCCTCCTTCGGCAAAAGCTGGGGGTTATTAAAATACCTGGAAGAAAACAGAACCCCTTTGATCGTGGCGGCTGCGGACTGCAACTTCCACAGAGAAGACCACCCGTACGGCGGACGCTTTTCGGAGTACAGCCCGTTCTCTTTTGAACATGCCATGATTGGCAAAATCCAAGGCAGAGGACAGATCACCATGGACTGGATGACCAAAGAGTTCAAGCCATATATTGACGAACATTATCCGACGCTTACGGACAGAAAACACACCTTCATTGCCGGCAGCTCCATGGGCGGTTTGATGACGCTTTATGCCGTACTTGAATACAATGAGGTCTTTTCCCGCGGGGCATCCGTCTCACCGGCGGTATACTTCACTTATGACGAAGTGAAGAAAATGATTCAGAATGCTGAGGTAAAACCGGATACCGTATTATATATGGATGCCGGGGAGAAGGAATTCTCCGAGAAGCTCCCGATGTATGAAGGAGAGTGGCGCGAGATGGTTTATCTCTTACAGGAGAAAAAGATCTTATTGGTAAGCCGCATTGTGCCAAACGGCATCCACTCCGAAGTGAGCTGGGAGAAGCAGCTGCCCTTTATCATGGGGACACTGCTATACGAGCTGGATTAAGACAGTTTCAAACAGTTATTTACAAAAAGGCGGGCAACCTCCTTTTTCTTTTGCTTGATGGCTTTTTGCGATGAAAACGATACCCGACTATCGATTTGATCGCAATATCTTAAATGAAATCAATTGCCTGATTCTATTTTGAGTGTGTTTTGAGAAGGTGGAAGCAGGTGAATTCCCCTTCTGCATTTTGAAAGGAGTTTCATTGTCAATCTCATTGACACAGTGTCGCTTCCTTGTTAAACTTTTCTAAGAAAAGTTCTTTAAGACGGTCCCGTGAGACCGCAAAGATCTGAGAAAAAAGGTTTCTGTTTTTCTATGCAGGATCCTTTCGGAAGGAGGCACTTATGTTAGAAAAGGCACGCGTGTTCCAGAATGAGAAATATGCACTTGATGTTGCGGATGATTTCCTGTCTCTTATTTCCGATGATAATCGTATTGCTATTTTTCCCGGCTTCTGTGATGTACATGTTCATCTCAGGGAGCCGGGTTTTTCTTATAAGGAAACCATCTTAAGCGGCAGTAAGGCCTCCGCAAGAGGCGGCTATACGACCGTCTGCCCAATGCCGAACCTCAACCCGGTTCCGGACACGTATGAGAACTTAAAGAAAGAGCTGGATATCATCGAAAAGGATGCCGTCATTGAAGTGATCCCATACGGCTCCTGTACGGTAAGGGAAATGGGAGAAGAGATGGCGGCGTTAGAGGAGATGGCACCGCATGTCTGTGCGTTCTCCGATGACGGAAAAGGTATCCAGTCAAAAGAGAAGATGAAGGAAGTCATGCTGGAGGCAAAACGTCTTGGTAAGATTGTGGCGGCGCACTGCGAAGTGAATGAGCTACTGCGCGGCGGCTACATCCATGACGGTGTTTACGCCAAAGAACATAACCATAGAGGCATCTGCTCGGAAAGCGAATGGAAGGAAATTGAGCGCGACGTGAGACTGGCCAAAGAAACCGGCTGCAGCTATCACGTCTGTCATATCTCCACCAAGGAAAGCGTGGAAATCATCCGTCAGGCGAAGAAAGAGGGCGTTGACGTGACGTGCGAGACGGCACCGCATTATTTACTGCTGGACGAAAACGACCTGCAGGAAGACGGAAAATGGAAAATGAATCCTCCGCTACGAAGTAAAGAGGACCATGAAGCCCTGATCGAAGGACTTTTGGACGGAACGATCGATATGATCGCTACGGACCATGCCCCGCATGCGGCGGAGGAAAAGAGTAAAGGCTTAGAGAAAAGCGCGTTTGGAATCGTCGGCATCGAGACGGCATTCCCGCTCTTATATACGTATTTAGTAAAAAAAGGAATTATTACACTGGAGAAACTGGTGGAGCTCTTAGTGGACAATCCGCGCAAACGCTTCGGATTGCCGCTCGGGAATTCCTACAGTGTCTGGGATTTAGAGAAGAAATATACCATTGATCCTGCAGAGTTCCTCTCGCAGGGCAAGGCCACTCCGTTTGAAGGAATGGAAGTCTATGGCGAATGCTTACTGACGGTATGCAACGGAAAGATTGCCTACCGGAAATAGAAACAGAGGACAACAGTTATGCCAAAAAGGGAAGACATCAAAAAAGTACTGATTATCGGCAGCGGCCCGATCGTGATCGGCCAGGCAGCCGAATTTGACTATGCCGGCACACAGGCCTGCATGGCTCTCAGAGAAGAGGGTTATCAGGTCATCCTGTGCAACTCCAACCCGGCCACCATCATGACCGATACGGCCATGGCGGACAAGGTCTACATGGAGCCGTTAACGCTGGAATTCATTGCCAAGATTTTGCGTTATGAGCGTCCGGACGCCATCGTTCCGGGCATCGGCGGACAGACAGGCTTAAACCTGGCGGTTCAGCTGGATAAAAAAGGCATTTTACAGGAGTGCGGTGTCAGACTGTTAGGTACACCGCGGGAAAGTATTGAAAAGGCGGAAGACAGGGAACTGTTCAAGGAAATGTGCATCTCCATCGGAGAACCGGTCATTCCGTCCGAAATCACCTACAACATTGAAGAAGCCAAGGAAGCAGCCAGGCATATCGGCTACCCGGTCGTTTTGCGTCCGGCCTTTACCTTAGGCGGTACGGGCGGCGGCTTTGCCTACAATGAAGAAGAGCTCGTCTCCATTGCGACTAACGGCTTCAAGCTCTCCCCGGTCCATCAGGTGCTGGTGGAAAAGAGCGTGAAGGGCTATAAGGAAATCGAATTTGAAGTCATGCGTGACTCCACCAATAAAGCAATCACCATCTGCGGTATGGAAAACGTGGACCCGGTCGGTGTGCATACGGGCGACTCCATCGTCGTGGCACCGATCCTCTCCTTAAACGATCATGACTTAAAGATGTTAAATGACTCCGCCATCAAGATCATTCAGGCCTTACAGGTGGAAGGCGGCTGTAATGTCCAGTTTGCCTTAAACCCTCAAACCAGCGAATACTTCCTGATCGAAGTCAACCCGCGTGTCTCCCGCTCCTCCGCTCTGGCTTCCAAAGCCAGCGGCTATCCGATCGCCAGAGTCAGTGCCAAGATCGCCCTGGGCATGACACTGGATGAGATCGAAGTGGCCGGCGGTACGGCAGACAAGGAACCGTCCTTAGATTACATCGTCGCCAAATTCCCGCGCTTCCCGTTTGACAAGTTCCCGGATGCTCCGAACTTCCTCGGAACACAGATGAAAGCCACGGGTGAAGTCATGGGCATCGGCGCGAATCTGGAAGAATGTATTCTGAAATCGGTACGTTCCCTGGAGATCGGTGTGCATCACTTATATCTCGAAAAATTTGACAGCTATACAAATGATGAGCTGTTATTCTATATTTCCGAATTCCGCTCCGACGGCATCTTTGCGGTAACGGAAGCCTTACGCAGAGGCATCAGTATTGAAAAACTGCATGAAGTCTCCATGATCACGGAACTCTTCCTGGAATCGATTCAGAAGATCGTGAATATGGAAAAGAAACTGAAAGACAACGTCAACAGCGTGAAGGTCTTAAAGGAAGCCAAGAAGATGGGCTTTGGCGACCGGATGATCGCCAAGCTCTGGAATCTGGAAGAGATGGATGTCTATGAAAGAAGAATCAAGGACAACATCTTCCCGGTCTTCAAGATGGTTGACACACTGCATACGGGCAAGTACATTGCCTATCACTACTCTTCCTATACGGGAGAGAACGAGTCCCGCTTAAGCGATAAGAAAAAGATCATCGTGCTGGGTGCCGGACCGATCCGCATCGGTCAGGGTGTGGAATTTGACTACTCCACGGTCCATGCGGTCAAGGCCATTCAGAAGGCGGGCTACGAAGCCATTATCATCAACTCCAACCCGGAGACGGTCTCCACCGACTATACCACTTCGGACAAGTTATACTTTGAACCGCTGACACCGGAAGATGCCATGAATGTCATCCGCTTCGAAAAGCCGGAAGGCATCATCTGCTCTTTGGGCGGTCAGACAGCCGTCAATCTGGCGGAACCGCTGCGTCAGCGCGGCGTGAAGATCATCGGCACCGACTGCGACGCGATTGAGCGCGCGGAGAACGGGGCCACCTTTGAGCATATCCTAATTGGCCTCATTACCCCGCGGCGCCGGGGCCGGGCCGTACCGGAATCC
>ODAI010949624.1_pt1 | contig 21736 bp, 19 predicted proteins | sample 1539321 | NCBI WGS metagenome assembly ODAI01 (sample SAMN02144231, study PRJEB22623) | gut metagenome | biome: sheep rumen | host: Ovis aries | place: New Zealand | reverse complement strand
CGTCCAACCTCCTAACCGGGCGCCAGCCCGGCTTCGTCGGCTTTCCTTGTATTCGACGCGGCTATCTCATTTTCTCTTTTCAAAGCGGTTTTTAGAGGTACCCTTTACTTATCAATCTATATTATCATCGGTCATTATGACCGCGATATTCTCACCGACAAGAGCAGAATAATCCCGCTCTCCTGTGTGCTGCGCCGCGCCTGTATTGTCATAGATCACGACAAATCTTTTATCATAGTATGTGAAGATGTAGCGAGCGCACCTGACATTATTGACAGGGCTTACATACGTTTCGGCGGATCCTGTTCCGGGCAGTATCTTATCACGCATTTCCTGCTTTTCTCCCGATGCTTCTATTGTGTGAGACTGAGTATCATCTTCGCCGCACAGAGATATCTCATACTCCGACAGCCCGGTTATCTCAGAAGCGGTAAATTCTGTCTTCTCATAAAAGCTGTTGAAAATATCGTTCTGTGAGCCTACACCTCCCAGCCAGCTGTACACGAACCACACATACAGCCCCATAAGCGCGAACACGCCGAACAGAGCCAGCCAGAATGTTATTGAATGTTTACCTTCTCTTTTTCTCGCCATATCAGTCATCTCCCAGAATGGACGGAGCTTTTTCGTCCTTTTTCTTTTTGCCCGCTTCAAAAAGCTTCAATATGTTATGTCTCTCAGCGACCGCAAGCAATACCAGATCTGTGATCGTAACAAATATCAGCGGCAGATAAAGCTCTGTGGGGCATTTATCCATGTTTCCCGCATACACCTCAGAGAACATCGAATGTACGATAAGCACGCCCACGAGTCCGGCAGCAGCCATTCCCGCAGCCACACGATAGTGCTTCATGAATATCAGGGCAGCCGGAAGCACATATCCTACAAAAGATGTGATCAGCCATGTTATCATAAGTGCTGTGCTGTCCGGAAAACCTGCCGGCAGGATCTCGCCGCCGGAAGCGAGTATGCAAACAGGAAAAAATATCCCGACCGCAACTCCCCAGATACATACGGCAATTGTTTCAAGAATTTTCAGAATTATCATAAATACTTTCATAACATCTTACCATTCGGAATATAAATAATATGTGGACCTTAATGTTCAGAATATATAATAACATACTTTTTAAAAAAATGCAACCGAAATTCTCTGCCGAAAATCTTTTCCACTGATATAATATGTTTTTCTGCAAATATTAAGATTATGCCGCATAAAGGACGTGCGGTGATCGCCTTGATCATGCAGGAAACAGTTTTCAGCAAGTACAATACAAAAAAGAGGGGATTCCAATGAATAAATTATCGGGAATATCAAACATAGCGGCAGTCGTGCTGGCTTCGGCATTCTTCGCCGGAGCCGCGGCGTATTCCGTACAGCCGGAAGCGCTTCCTGCCGCAAACTATACTCAATATGAAAAGAGCCGGACCGTAATTGCGTGCGGAACGCCTTTCGGGATAAAAATGCTCACTGACGGAGTTGTTGTGACCGATTTCGGAGCTGTAAACGGACGGCTCAGCCAGCAGTCACCGGCAGAGGCTGCCGGAATACGAAAAGGTGATGTGATAACATCTGTGAACGGTATAGGAGTGTATGACAGCATTTCTCTCAGCGATGCCGTACAGCTTGATCCCGAATGTGAGATAGAGCTGATACGTGACGGGACCGAGCTTGAATTCACAGTTACTGCACTAATATCGGATACTGACGGTGAATACAGGCTCGGAATGTGGACAAAAGACAGCGTTGCGGGTATCGGGACAATGACATATTACGACCCCGAAACCGGAGTATTCGCCGGACTCGGGCACGGCGTGAGCGATACGTCAACAGGTATAAGAATGCCGCTTCTCAGCGGTGAGATCACCGCAGTCACGATAACGGACGTAATTCGCGGAGCGGGAGGTGTTCCCGGCGAGCTGTGCGGAGCATTCATATCCACTGTGGAAATAGGAAAGCTCACGCTGAACAGCGATTACGGAGTTTTCGGAATATGCGACAACTCACCGATATTGTCCGAGCCTGTGGAGATCGCCCGCCGCGACGAGGTAAAAGCCGGTAAGGCTGTCATCTATACCACAACAGGAGGAATGATGCCCGAAGAGTATGAAATAGAGATCATCAGCCTGGACAGAAACAGCACCTCGCCTGCCAAAAATATGACCGTCAGGATAACAGATGAAGAACTGCTTTCAAGAACAGGCGGCATAGTTCAGGGAATGAGCGGCAGCCCGATAATCCAGAACGGAAAACTCGTCGGAGCAATAACTCATGTCCTCGTCGGCGACCCGTCACTCGGTTATGCGGTCTTCGCAGAGAACATGGAGAACGCCTTTGAGATGTCTGCGCCCGAATAAAATGAACTACGAACTGTAACCGTAAAGAACATCTGTTTTGTTTAATATTTCCCGTATCTGCTTCTCAAAGGGAATTTATTTGTAAAAATTATACGTAAGAAATGCAAATAATATTGACATTCCCGGACTTTTGATATATAATTGAGTATGGATATATATCGGTCTGCCCGTAAGGCAGATATCGGGAACGGAAGTAACATCAATGAGAAAAAACAATACAGATAAAACAAGACTATACTTCGGTGTAAAATGTGTTCTTCTTGCGCTTGGTATGCTATTGCTGTCAGGCTCTGTAATTTATTCCTATATTTTTGGCAGCGGACTCTCATTTATCGATCTTATGCTTATCGCTCTTGCGGCTGCATGTATCGTATCGGTGCTGTTCTTTGAGATACATTCGTACCGGCAGCTGTATAACCGCGGTGTCCGCGAGATCTACAGAGAAAAAGATGTCGAACTCGATAAGCTCAACAAATTCAAGAAGCTTGTCGATCACAACGACTTTCTGTACAATTTTCAGCCTATCGTAAACGCAAAGAACGGTGAGATATTTGCATACGAGGTGCTTATGCGCACAGGTGACGATATCGGTCTGAAGCCGCTTGAAGTCCTCAAATATGCCGAGATCAGCAATATGCTGTATAATGTTGAGCGCAGCACATTCTTCAATGCGCTCAAATACTACAAGGACAACATAGAAAAATTCGGCACAAAGAAAATATTCATAAACAGTATCCCGAGCGTTATTCTTCCGGATTCGGAGCTGAAAAAGCTGAAGGATATGTACGCGGATATCTCGGAAAATATAGTAGTTGAGATCCTTGAAAACGACGATGATGACGATACAACTATCGCCGCATTCGACAATCTGCGAAGCATACTCAACTGCAATATCGCGGTAGATGATTACGGCAGCGGGTATTCTAACGATATGAAGGTGCTCAATAACAATCCTAACTTCATAAAGATAGATATGTCACTGATAACTTCAATAGATACCGACTCAAAGAAACAGCTGCTCGTATCGAACCTTATAAAATTCGGAAAGCGCTATAACATCAAGATACTTGCTGAGGGCGTTGAAACAAAGGACGAGCTGAGCAAGGTCATAGAGCTGGGCGTCGATCTGATACAGGGCTTCTATACTGCTCGTCCCGGAAAAGATGTATTGCCCGCTATCGACAGTGAGATAAGCGAGTACATCATAGAAGAAAATGTTCGTCTTTCAAAGTTCGATAACGAAAGACGGATCTATGAAGCGACTGACGGAGAGATAATCAATGTTTTCAACCTGTCGCTTGAAAAATACGCCGGAGTATTTGTTCCCGGCGGAACGGTGCGGTTCGTCGGCACGAAGAATCACATCGTGGATATGATAATAAAGGCTGCCGACAATGTTCCCGCAACGCTTATATTTGAAAATGTGAACATAAAGGGTGCAGTAGAAACGACCGTGCAGCTGGGAAGCAACTGCGAGACTGCGATAGTTCTCGAAGGAGACAATACGTTCAACAAGGAAGGAATTAACGTTCCGCCGGATTCAAAGCTTACAATAACCGGTGACGGCAGCCTTACCGTAAAGAACAACCGCAACGGCGGTGTGGGTATAGGTTCAAGCTATACAAGGCCATACGGCAGCATCGACATTGATGTGGGCGGATCCGTAACTGTGGATTCCTCCGGTGACAAGATAGTCTGTATCGGCGGCGGCGAGAAAGCTTCAGGTTCAAGGATACGCATACTCGGCGGCAGGGTCAGCGTAATGGGCAGAGGCATTTCTGTCATAGGTATAGGAAGCGCCTCCGGTGATACAGATGTTGAGATAATCAAGGGCACTGTGATCAGTCAGTGTGTTGCAAACGAAGCCGTTTCTATAGGAACTATGTATGGCACGGTAAATATCGTATCTTCCGCCAGTCTCGACCTTACGACGGACGGCGAAAGAATAACCGGCATCGGAGTTCTTAACGGCGGAAGCGGCAGCATAAGTCTCAACTCCGGCGAAGTATCATCGGTAATACACGGCGACATCGGTACTTCCATAGGCTCACTCGGCGGAAGAGTCGAAGTTCTCTGCACCGGCGGACGTGTTCACGCACATTCAGAGGGAACAAGAGTCTGCGGAATAGGAGCTCTCGACGCAGGCGGAACAGTCCATATAACCGGCGGTACCGTAACAGTGGGTATCCTTTCGGCAGAAGCGTCATGGATCCACAGCGATGCCGGAAAGGTAATTATCACAGGAGGAAATGTTATCCTCGAAAACAACGGCACGATCGAACCCGTAAATATAAGCGGAGAACCTCTCGTTCTATACAGAATGGACAGGACCTCCAGCTACAGCGAAAACATCTCCACATCACAGGGCAGCTATCTTTACCGCGCACAGCGTGATGAGCGCTCCGGTCAGCTCTGCGTATATATTCCCGAACGTGTCAGAGAGCGTATCGCCCAGCGCCTTGCGCTCGAAGCTGAGGCAAATGCAGGCTTCTCAAGAGGTTTCTGACATTTTCGCTGCGCTTGAGATTCTCAAGCGTAAGCGACTTCTTTGACAAACTGAAAGCACAGTGCATATCAATTGCACTGTGCTTTTGAGTTTGCTCAGATATTCGCTTTTCATCAGTTCTTCAGGCTCTGGAGCGGAGCAGGAATATGACCGCCTCGCGATATAAACTTTGCAGGTGAGAACTTATTTACCGGCATAACGGGGCCGCTTCCGAACAGACCGCCGAATTCGAGAGTTTCTCCCTCTTTCATTCCGATAGCAGGTATCACGCGGACAGCTGTAGTTTTGCTGTTTACCATTCCGATAGCAGCTTCGTCCGCAATGATCGCAGAAATTATCTCATCGGGAGTATCGCCCGGTATAACTATCATATCAAGTCCCACGGAGCATACCGCAGTCATTGCTTCGAGCTTTTCAAGGCACAGAGAACCATTGTTCACCGCGTCGATCATACCCGCGTCTTCTGAGACGGGTATAAACGCTCCCGAAAGTCCTCCGACACGTGAAGACGCCATTACTCCGCCCTTCTTTACCGCATCGTTGAGCAGTGCGAGCGCAGCAGTCGTTCCATAAGCTCCGCAGCTTTCAAGTCCGATCTCTTCAAGAATATGTGCCACAGAATCACCGACAGCCGGCGTTGGCGCAAGCGACAGATCAACGATGCCAAACGGGACTCCGAGCATCTTGCTTGCCTCTGTTCCTACAAGCTGACCCATTCTTGTTACCTTGAACGCGGTCTTCTTGATCGTGTCAGCTACCTCGTCTATAGACGCATCAGGCATTTTCGCAAGTGCCGCTCTGACAACTCCCGGTCCGCTGACTCCCACGTTTATCACGCAGTCAGCCTCTCCTACACCGTGAAATGCCCCAGCCATGAACGGATTATCCTCGACAGCGTTGCAAAATACGACTATCTTCGCTGCACCGAAGCAGTGATCTTCCTTCGTTGCTTCGCTCGCCTGCTTTATGATCTTTCCCATAAGCGAAACGGCATTCATATTTATTCCGGCTCTTGTCGAACCTACATTTACTGATGAGCAGACCTTTGTTGTGGTCGATAACGCTTCGGGAATACTCTCGATCAGCTCTCTGTCACCTGCCGAAAAGCCCTTGTGCACAAGTGCCGAATATCCGCCTACATAGTTCACTCCCGTTTCGTCCGCTACCTTCTGCAAAGTGTGAGCGAATTTTACAGGATTGCCCTTTGCTGCGGCGGCAAGCATAGCGATCGGTGTAACAGACAGGCGTTTGTTTATTATCGGGATACCGTAGCGTTTTTCTATATCCTCGCCTGTTTTGACATGGTTGCAGGCAAGCCTCATCATCTTGTCATAGACCTTTGTGCAGGCTTTGTCAATATCGCTGTCGATGCAGTCGAGAAGGCTGATACCCATTGTGATAGTGCGGATATCGAGATTCTCTTCCTGTATCATCTTTATTGTTTCGAGTATATCATTTGAATTAAGGATCATTCTGCGCACCTCTCATATCCTGTGCATGGCGTTGAAGATATCCTCATGCATTACGTGTATCTGGAGTGCCATTTCCTCGCCTGCTTTTGTGAGCTTGTCGGCAAGATCGCTGTAATTCTCGCTGCAATTGGTAATATCTATAAGCATGGTCATAGCGAACAGATCCTGCATTATGGTCTGTGTAACGTCCATGATATTTGCTCCAGCGTCCGCGCAGATAGCGCTTACCTTAGCGAGAATACCCACTGTGTCTTTTCCTATTACCGCAATTACTGCTCTCATAATCTCAGTTCCTTTCTTATTTGCATTTCACCTGCGACTTAAACAATATCATATATTATACTATATTTTTTAAAAAAAGTAAATATCTTATGGACAAATTTTGAAAAATATAGTATAATAAGAAAAAGTATGCCATTATAAACGCACGGACCTGATTAGTAATGTGTAAAGTTTTTTGGAAGGGGTCCGGGAGAGAACCTTTTGCGCTGCATGGAAGCAGTGAGAAGTTTTCCATAAGCGCGCACGGATGCGTGCAACTAAGCCAAAAACAAGCGATGCTCTCGTATCAACGCCGGAAGGAGAGAAGATATGTCTGTTCCTTTTGATCTTCATACCCACTGCACGCTGTCATTTGACGGAAAAAGCACCGGAGAAGAAATGGTGCAGGCAGCAGTGAGGCTCGGAATGATGCACTACGCACTCACAGACCACGTTGATCTCGGTGATTTCCCCGACCCAGACTTTGATCTTGAAGCTACGGTGACGGGTGCTGCGGAACTGATACCCGCACTCCGCACAAAATATTCCGACAGCATCGACCTTATCTACGGTGTCGAACTCGGACAGGCGGTGCATGACCGTGAGGCTGCCGCAAAACTGATAAGCGAGAACGACTATGACTTTGTTCTCGGCTCGGTCCACAATATCAGAGGACATGACGACTTCTATTTTCTGGATCCCGCAAAATATGACCCGGTGAAACTGCTCGATACATACTTTGACGAGCTGCTTGAAACTGCCGAGTGGAACGGAGCCGATATTCTCGCTCATATAACTTATCCGCTGCGGTATTTTTCCGGCGACTACGGGATAGATATTGATATGAGCAGATATTCGCCGGTGATCGACCGCATCTTCATTACCCTGATAAAAAATGACAAGGGAATAGAAATAAATACCTCAGGGCTCAGACAGAAACTCGGAAAGACCATGCCCGATGCCGGAATGATAAAAAGATACCATGATCTCGGCGGAAGGCTGCTTACAATAGGCTCTGACGCACACTGTACTGACGATCTCGGGAAAGGCATAGCGGAAGGCATACAGATAGCAAAAGAGTGTGGATTCGGCGAGGTCGCCGTATATAAAAAACGAGAACCTCAATTTATAAAAATATAGGCTATACCGCACAAAGAGCGTGCGGTGATTGCGCCGTCAGAGATTTCGTCAGAAGGAATTTCTGTGCAAGATGACGGAATAATCTGCAAGCAGGCGCTGTGCGTCTATTTGCGCGGTATTGCCTAAAGAAAGGACGACAAATAATGAACAAACTTGTTGAACTGCTCAGAAAAAACGCAAGACTCACAAATGAGGAGCTTGCCGTGATGCTCGGAAAAACTCCGGACGAGATCGAAAAGGAGATATCCGAGCTCGAAAACAGCGGAATGATAATAGGTTACTCCGCTGTGATAAACGAAGAAGAGGTTGACCGGAACAGTGTTACCGCATTCATCGAGATAAAGGTTTCACCGCAGGCGGAACACGGCTATGACGAGATAGCAACTATGCTTGCGCAGTACAAGGAAGTTGACAGCGTTTACCTGATGAGCGGATCGTTCGATCTCTCGGTAACGATAAGGGGAACAAACCTGCGTGAAGTCGCACTGTTCGTATCGGATAAGCTTGCGCCTATCGACGGGGTGCTATCAACTACCACGCACTTTATCCTGCGCAGATTCAAGGAAAAGGGCATAGAGTTCCCGCTCATTGAAGACGACGAAAGGAGAATGGTTGGTCCGTGATGAACTATGAAGATATACTTTCACAGAAAACACAGGGAATAAAGTTCTCCGGGATAAGAAAGTTTTTTGATATTGCAGCTACAATGAACGATGTGGTGAGCCTTTCGGTCGGTGAACCGGATTTCAAAACTCCGTTCATCATAAGAAAAGAAGCTATCCGCACTCTCGAAAAAGGAAAGACCGCCTATACTTCAAATTCAGGACTCGAAGAGCTCAGGGCAGGTATTTCCGGCTATCTTAAAGAGACGATCCATGTCGATTATGACCCGAAGCATCAGATCATAGTGACAGTCGGCGGTTCGGAGGCTATAGACGCGGCATTCCGCGCTCTGCTGAATCCCGGAGATGAGGTGCTTATCTGTGAGCCGAGCTTTGTATGCTACGATCCTCTGATCCGGCTTGCTGACGGCATACCTGTAGCGATCGAAACAAAAGCTGAGAATAAATTCAAGCTTACCCCAGAGCAGCTTCTCGAAAAGATAACGCCTAAAACAAAAGCTCTCGTCCTGCCCTACCCCAACAATCCCACAGGTGCGGTAATGCGCCGTGATGAGCTTGAAAAGATCGCTGAGATACTGCGTGACAAGAACATAATAGTCATTTCAGACGAGATATATTCCGAACTCACCTACGGCGATGAAAAGCACGTGTCAATTGCCGAATTTGAAGGAATGAAAGAGCGGACGATCGTAATAAACGGCTTCTCGAAAGCTTTTGCGATGACAGGCTGGAGACTCGGATTTGCCGCAGGTCCCGCCCCCATAATCACACAGATGCTTAAAATACATCAGTATGGCATCATGAGCGCGCCTACGGTCAGTCAGTACGCTGCGGTGACTGCTCTCAGAGAGTGCCGCGAGGACATAGATTACATGGTCGGCGAATATGATATGAGAAGAAAGCTTATTGTGAACGGCTTCAACGAAATGGGGCTGGACTGCTTTGAGCCGGAGGGAGCGTTTTACGTATTTCCATGCATTAAGTCAACCGGACTGTCTTCGCAGGATTTCTGTCTGAGACTCATCGAGGAGAAAAAAGTGGCGGTAGTTCCCGGAGACGCATTCGGAGAGTGCGGCGAGGGTTATATCCGCGTAAGCTATGCATATTCTATAAATCATATCCTTCAGGCGCTGAAACGGATAAAGGAATTCATAAATGGACTTGACCGTTAAGGCATACGCAAAGATAAATCTGTGGCTCGATATAACCGGACGGCGTGAAGACGGCTATCACACCCTGAACACAGTTATGCACCGCATCGGTCTGTATGATGATATATATGTCAGCACAAACGATTCCGAAACAATAACGACAGAGTGCGATGATCCGGCTGTTCCGACTGGCAAAGGCAATATCGCACACCGTGCCGCGGCAGCATTTTACGAAAAAACAGGTATAAAATACGGCGCGGACATACGGATCGCCAAACGGATACCTCTTGAAGCCGGACTCGGCGGCTCAAGCACCGACGGTGCCGCAGTTCTTACGGCATTGAACCGCATCTTCGGGGATATCCTCAGCATTGACGAGCTGTGCAGACTCGGAGCTTCACTCGGCGCCGACGTTCCGTTCTGCATCATGGGCGGGACCGCAAAATGCACAGGCATCGGCGATATCATGCAGCCCGCGGAAAGCGCTGATTTTGCTGTCGTTGTGATAAAACCTGAATTTTCCTGCTCCACCGGTGCGGCGTACCGTGCTTATGACAGCGCTCCGCTTCCGGTAAAAGCGGGATTTGATGAATACTGCGCCGTGCTTCCGACAGGGGCGGAAGCAGCCGCAAAAGGGCTGTACAACGTTTTTGAGCTGCTTTACGGTGACGAAAGAATAATGCGGATCAAACAGGATCTGCTGCGCTGCGGAGCACTCGGTGCCGGAATGACAGGAAGCGGAAGCGCGGTATTCGGGATCTTTCCGGATCACGACTCTGCAAAAAAAGCCGCCGGAAAGCTTGACTATAAAACAAAATTTGCCGTAATGTAAGCCCCGTATCAAAAAGAAACTTTCAATATCTGTGATTCAGGTATTGCAATTTCAGAAAAAATATAGTATAATATTGTTTTGTGATGCGGAACTCATGCCGCATCTGTCAAAGGAGGACTGCGTAATGATAGTTGTTCACGATCACCTCGGAGGTGTGGAATTCACAAAATCTTTTTTTGAATCCCTTATATCCGTCACGACCAGAAACTGCTTCGGTGTATCTGCAATGAACGCATCTTCGCCGTCGGAAAGACTCGCAGAGATGTTTCCGCCTATCGGACGTGCCTTTGATATAAAAAAGGGTGTCAAAGTACGGATACATGACAAAAAGGTATATATCGGCATACATATTTCTGTAATGTACGGTGTGAACGCATCGGCTGTTGTAAACAGCATCAGAAACAAGCTGAGATATGCCGTGGAGGAGCAAACCAAGATGCCCGTTGAGAAAATAGATGTTTTCATAGACGGTCTGACGCATTGATCTGAGGTATCATAATGAAAGACACACTGCTTATCTACTATTCACTTGAAGGAAACACACAGTTTGTTGCAGAGACAGCCGCACAGGCTCTCGAAATGGACGTTGAACGCCTGAAGCCTTCGGAAGAACCTCCGAAAAAAGGTCCCGGAAAGTTCCTCAAAGGCGGCGGAAGCGTAGTTATGAAGAAGACTCCGGAGCTTGCTCCGCTAACCTGCAATGCCGAAAACTACAAGAACATCATCATCGCATATCCTGTATGGGCAGGATCTTATGCTCCGGCGATCGCATCATTCGTAAAAGATCACAAGCCGTCAGGGAAGAAAATATATATGATAGGCTGTTCGGCAAGCGGAAACGCTCAGAAATCCTTCGACCGGCTCACAGAGGCGCTTGAAGGAAATGAGATCTGCGGCACGCTAAGCCTTACAAATCCCGCAAAAGATAAAGAAAAGAATGCGGCCCTGATAAAAGAATTTGTAGGCAGGATCGCTGCCTGAACCGACAGCGTGATCTGTCTGTCGTATTTTAAAAAGGAAGTGTAGATTTGGAGATCAGCGGTAAGCTGCTCCGGGACGGTATCATATCCGGAGCCAACAACATAATCAACAACAGAAATCGTGTGGACGAACTTAACGTGTTCCCCGTACCCGACGGAGATACGGGAACAAATATGTCCATGACGATCAAAAATTCACTGGCGGAACTCGGGACAATGGGTGACGACGTTACTGTTGCAGCCGTATCGAAAGCGGCGGCTTCGGGAATGCTCAGAGGCGCAAGAGGAAACTCGGGCGTTATCTTGTCTCTGCTGTTCAGAGGAATATCAAAAGGACTTGCAAACAAATCCACCGCTACGGGTAAAGAGTTTGCGGAGGCACTTGCCCTCGGTGTAAAATCTGCTTACAAATCTGTTATGAATCCTACTGAGGGAACAGTCCTCACTGTTTCAAGAGAAGCCTCTGAGGCAGGTGTAAAAAAAGCCGAAGAGACAGATGACGCACTTGAGGTGTTCACTGCAATAATCGAGGAGGGCGAAGCTTCTCTCGAGAGAACTCCCGATCTTCTGCCAGCACTCAAAAAAGCAGGGGTCGTGGATTCCGGCGCAATGGGCTTTCTGCTTATATTCAAGGGAATATACAGCGTAATAAAGGGCGAGGGCATAATCGAAAATGTCGAAGCCGCAGAAGAAAAGCGTGAGATAAAAACTGTCAGCACAAATGCAGCCGGAACTTACGAAACAGATATAAAGTACACCTACTGTACCGAATACATAATAAACAAGCGTGAAGGCTGTGACGATGCCACAAAGCTGCGCGCATATCTTGAAAGCATCGGGGACTGTGTTGTCGTGGTCGATGATGACAGCATCATTAAGATACACGTACATACCGATCATCCGGGTCTTGCGTTTGAGAAGGGACTCACATTCGGTTATCTTACAAACATGAAGATAGAAAATATGAGAGAACAGCACAAGACGCAGGCTAAGAAGGCGGCAAACGAATCGAAAAAACGTCCTGCTCCCGTAAAACCTGAGAAGGACATCGGATTTGTTGCTGTTGCGAGCGGTGCCGGAATTGAAGCCTTGTTCAAGGATCTGGGTGTTGATGTCATTGTAAAGGGCGGTCAGACTTCAAATCCCTCCACTGAGGACATTCTTGATGCGATACTTGCAACTCCCGCAAAGACAGTATTTGTACTCCCTAATAATAAGAACATAATACTTGCTGCTGAGCAGGCGGTAAAGCTTGCGGACAGAAAGGTCATAGTGCTCCAGTCACGGTCGGTCCCGCAGGGAATAACAGCAATGCTCGCTTTTGACCCGGATATCTCAGTGCGTGAGAACAGTGCAAATATGACCGCAGCCCTTGATAATGTGGGAACCGGTCTTGTTACGTTCGCAGTGCGCGACAGCACTGTCGGTGACAAGAAGATCAAGAAGGGCGATATCCTCGGAATGGAGAACGGCAAGCTCAATGTAGTTGACCGCGACCTCTCAAAAGTGCTTTACAAAGTCACCAAGCATCTTATCAACAATAACAGTTCATACGTTACGGTAATTTATGGCGCAGACGTTTCGGACAGCGATGCCGAAGAATCTGTCAGCCACCTGAGATCAAAATTCGGAGACATAGAATTTTCTGTCGTAAACGGCGGTCAGCCGGTGTATTATTACATAGTTTCTGTGGAATAAGATCGGTCGCTTCGCTTGAGATCGGGGGCGCTGCATTATGCAGCGCCCCCGTCCCTGCTCCTTTCGGAACGCCGCGCAGCACGATGCTGCGGAAATTGCCGCAAAAAAAGCGCAGAGCAATTTGAGGACATTCTTTACTGCGTCCTGTAGTTACTCTGTGCTTTTTTATGTTATGAGACTGTTCAGTTCCTTTATAACGGCAGTGGCTGCTGAGACGATCATACGCCAGCGCAGGGAGGTCTGCCCAGATCACAGGCTCTCTGCTGCTTTGAAGAGCTGGGAAAGGTTTGACGCGCCTATGACACGGATCCCGGCACAGTCACGCTTATCGAGAGAAGAAAGACAGGATTTCGGCAGGATACACGTTTTGAATCCGAGACGTGCGCACTCACGTACACGTTCGGACGCGTGAGCGACTGCACGGAGCTCGCCTCCGAGCCCTATTTCGCCGAATACCGCCAGATCCTCCGGAAGTACCCTGTCGCACAGTCCGGAAAACAGAGACAGCGCGACCGCTACGTCGGCAGCCGGCTCAGTAAGTCTCATTCCTCCTGTGATATTAACATATACGTCAAATTGCCCGAAAAGATAGCCTGTGCGCTTTTCAAGCACGGCAAGTATCAGGCACAGCCTGTTATAATCGAAGCCGTCCGCAGAACGTCGGGGATTCCCGAATCCCGTTTTTGTTACAAGCGACTGCACCTCTGACAAAAGTGGACGCGACCCCTCAATAGTGCATAGTACACTTATGCCGCTGATGCCGGACGGTCTGCCCGAAAGCAGCATTTCAGACGGATTTGATACCTCTTCGAGTCCCTTTTCGCCCATTCTGAACACACCGATCTCGTTTGTTGAGCCAAAACGGTTCTTCACAGCCCTGAGTATGCGATACGAGAGCTGCTTGTCTCCCTCAAATGTCAGGACTGTATCTACTATATGTTCAAGCACTTTTGGTCCGGCAATGCCGCCGTCCTTGTTGACGTGACCTACAATTATTATCGGGATCCCGTATTTCTTCGCTGTCTGCATGAATACCGTAGTACACTCACGCACCTGTGTAATGCTGCCCTGCGCGGAAGATATGTCTGTTATCTGCATCGTCTGTATAGAGTCGATTATAACAACATCAGGCTTTTCTTCGATTATGGAAGCATTTATGGCTTCGCAGTCATTGTCGGAGAGCAGCCAGAGATTCTCGCCTGTCACTCCGAGACGGTCTGCACGCAGCTTTATCTGACGCTCACTTTCCTCACCCGAAACATACAGTATCTTACCAGACTTATCGAGATAATTGCAGATCTGCAAAAGCAGTGTGGATTTTCCGATGCCCGGATCGCCGCTCAGCAGCACGAGAGAGCCTGCAACAAGTCCGCCGCCGAGAACTCTGTCGAGTTCACCCGACCCTGTTCTGTACCGAAGATCGTCCTTGACTGAGATCTCACCGAGAGTCTTAGGCTTTAATGTCCTGCCGCTTTTTACGTGAGCACGCGGAGTCTCTTCCTGCTCAGACACGGTGTTCCACTCACCGCATTCTGTGCATCTTCCGACCCACTTGGGATAAATATGTCCGCATTCACTGCATATATAAGAAACTTTCGGTTTCGCCAATTTCTGTATTCTCCTTATTTTTGACTTCCTCTGAAAAGAACTTCTCCAACCCCGTAAGTATAGTAAATGCCACTTTCTTACGGTATTGTGCATCACTAAGATTCGCTGCGTCCGTGGGATTGGACAGGAATCCACATTCTATCAGGAGCGCAGGCTGTTCGGTTTCCTTAAAAAGATACAAACCGTTGTCGATAAGCTTTATCTCTCGGTCATTTCCGGGCTGAAGCCCGGCGAAAAGCTCCTGCATTGTCTTTGCAAGACGATAGTTTGAGCTGTTATTTGTTGTGTAGAACATCTGACCGCCGAAATACTCGCTCTTTGTGAACTGGTTCTGATGCACCGAAATGAATACGCTGTCCGGATAGCTTTTTATTATATCGAGACGATTTTCCATGTCGGAGATCTTCTGATTACGTATTCCCTCGACACCATCATCATATATGGAGATATCCTCCTCACGGGTATATATGACCTCATAACCGTTCAGCGAAAGAAGCGCTCCGAGGTCTTTAACTATGTCGAGATTTATGTCCTTTTCGTATGCGCCGTTTATCGCAACACAGCCGCTGTCAAGTCCGCCGTGGCGGGCGTCTGTCTTAACAACGGCTGTTTCATATTCCCTACAAACATTGATCATAAGCGGGTTTCTTCTTTTTATATTATATCACATTTCCTGAAACTAATCAAGATATTTTTTAGAAAAGAAGGGGAATGCTGTACAGCCCAAATCCACCTTATGATCTGCAAAGCTGCGCTCACAGCACCCCGAACAGCGCCGTAAGATCAGCTCCGACAATAACGCGGTCAGAGATGTTATCCGCGTTGTTCAGCATACTCTCGACCTTGCTTTCGAGCGCGACATTGATGAACCTGTCAACATCTATCCCGCGAAGCTCAAAGAAGAAGAACGGGTTTTCATCGAACCGCACTCCAATACCGTACATGACAGCCGCAACATGCTTGCACATTATCGCCCAGTCGGGACAGCTGCAATCAAAGCTTATTTCCTTTGGTGACGGAAACAATCCGCCCTTAGCGGTAAAAAGCTCCTGCAAGTCGGACGGAAGCTCGCCTTTGATGAGGCTTTCCATATTTTCGATACGCCTTCCGCATTTTTCGATTATCCTGTCGCAGCTTTCCTGTGAGAGTGGACTTATGCGTATCTCAACCTTGTACGGCGTTTTGCGGGAACCCTGCACACGCGCTTCAATGCGCCCCTTTTTTATTTGCAGATCAATAACTGTTCCGGCTTTCACATAACGCTTCCCGCGGTCAAGTCTGGTCGCGTAGTCTGCGTACTGTTCGAGGTTGCTGCACCACGCCTGCCCCCACCAGCTTGTGCAGATATTACGCCGTGAAAAGGGCTTTATCGGGTCATATGTCAGCTTCTTTTTGGCGGCATTGGCATTAGATGCTTTTACTTTGTCGCGCAGCTCCTGCAGCGTCGGCTGTGAATATACAGTTTCGTTATCCCAGTATTTGCTCATCGTTCACGCCTCCCTCACTTTAATTCAAGCCGCATAAGCTTCAGCAGTTCGGCGTCGTTCATTTCTGTGATCCAGTTCTCGCCGCCGCTGCCGATGACATTTTCCGCAAGCTCCTTTTTGCTGTTTATTATAGCGTCTATTTTTTCTTCTATTGTTCCCGCAGAAACAAGCTTATGCACTATCACGTTTTTCTGCTGACCGATACGGAAGGCTCTGTCCGTAGCCTGATTTTCGACTGCGGGGTTCCACCAGCGGTCAAAGTGTATGACATGATTTGCGGCTGTAAGGTTCAGTCCCGTGCCGCCCGCCTTTACCGACAGCACCATAAACGGCACATATTCCTCACCGTTGAACTCTTCCACCATTTTTGTGCGCTTTTTGACAGATGTTCCCCCGTGCAGGACAAGTCCTTTGCTGTGGAAAATGCGTTCGAGATAGGCGGCGAGCGGCTCCGTTATCTCCTTATACTGCGTGAAAACAAGCACCCGCTCGCGTTTCTCATATATCGTTTCGCAGATATCTTTCAGCATTTCAAACTTGCCGCTCTCGACGGGGTCGTAGCCTTCCTGCCCCATATACTGATCGGGGTGGTTGCATATCTGTTTGAGTTTCAGTATCGAGGCAAGCACCAGCCCTCTGCGCTGCATTTTCGTCTGTTCATTCGCGAGAGCAGCTTCTATCTCTGCCACCTGTTTGCGGTAAAGAACGATCTGTTTCTTTGAGAGCTGAACATATTCGAGTTGTTCAAGCTTGTCCGGAAGGTCTGCAATAATGCTCTTGTTCGTCTTCACTCTGCGGAGTATGAACGGCGATACCATGCCTTTCAGCTTCTGATAGCCTTCGCGGTGCGTATCAAGCTTCTTGGCGAAATTCTTGAACTCCGCGGACGTTCCGAGCAGTCCCTTGTTAAGAAAATCAAACAGCGACCACAGGTTTGTGAGGTCGTTCTCTATCGGAGTACCGGTCATTGCTATCTTATGCCTTGCCGGTATTTTCTTTATCGCGCGGGTCTGCTTTGTGGCAGGATTTTTGACAGCCTGCGCTTCATCAAGAATCAGGCAGTCCCATGTTGTCCCGTTAAGTTCCTCCATTCGCGCTGCCATACCGTAAGTTGTGATGTGCAGGAAAATATCGTCGTCCTCCGGCATTACTGCCCCTTTTCCGTGCATTATCGTGTATTTTATTTTCGGCGTGAAACGCTGCGCTTCCTTTTCCCAGTTTCCGAGCAGCGACGCAGGCACTATCAGCAGCACCTTCGCGTCCTTGTTTGCGACGCGCAGCTTTTCGAGGAATGTCAGTACCTGCAATGTCTTACCAAGTCCCATGTCGTCCGCGAGACACGCTCCGAAGCCCGACTTCTGCATATACAGCAGCCAGTTGAAGCCGGTGAGTTGATACGGGCGAAGTGTTGCTTTCACACCTGCGGGAACCTTCACCGGCTTTATCTCAGCCGGGTGTCGAAGATTTTTCAAAAGTCCGTTCAGCCACTTGCCGTTGGATATTTTTACACCGACATCGACCTCTTTTTCATCGGCACCGCTCTGCATACGGAGAGCCTGTAAAAATGTCAGTTCGCCACCGTACTTATCCATTTTGTCGAGGAGTTCCCGCAGCTCGGCGTGGTTCACTTCCACCCATTTGCCTTTAAGCTGCGCCAGACCCTCTGTCTGTTTCAGAAGCAGTTCTATTTCTTTTTGCGTAAGCGCTTCGCCGTTCACGGAAAGCTCCGGCACCATTGAAACAATCGTGTCAAAACCAAGCATACTCTGCTTCTTTTCGCCGAGAACGACATTCACAGATACAGAGGAATACCTCTTTCGCCACCAGTCCGGAACCCTGCATAATACTCCGCAGCCCTCTATCTCCGGAACGCTTTTCAGGAATGTGTACGCTTCCTCGGCAGAGAATTTCAGCGGGTGGAACATCTCGCCGCTTTCGACAAATCCGCCAAGCAGCGGTGATACCTCCGAGACTTTGTTCAGACACGAAAGCATCGTCACGAGTCGCTCCCTGTCCGATTTGAACTCGGTCAGGGCGTATGACAGCGGCAGGTGCCGCACCTGTCCGCTGTCGTCGGTCGTCGCGTATGTTGCCATGAACGCAAACGGGAACTCCTCGTCCCTGCTTTCCACAAGATGAAAGAATATACGCTCCGGGACGCGAAGCTGCTGTCCCTTCTCCGTGAGGAACATCTGCACCGTGCCGCTGTAATTCGACATTTCACGGTGAAACACCTCGTTCAGTTTTCCGAATATCACGTTGAGCCATTCGGAGTCTATGTATTCTGTGCCAATTCCGAAAGGAACCGCTTCGAGAAGCTCGTCACAAGCTTCTTTCGACAGAACGGCATTTGCATTCTCGCGGACAAGCTCCAGCTCAGGCATTGCGGTGAGAGCCTTTATAAAGTGCTCACTTACATCACGCAGAAAGCCAAGCGACATACTTTCATTCACAGCTGCTGTTTCGGAGCCTATGTCGAACAACGTTTTATAACGATCTGAAATGAAGCGTTCGCGAAGCTCTGTGTCCTTTTCCGTGAGGTTCTCCCCGCTCATATCCGGTATAAATGAATCTTTAATGAAAATGAATTGTAATGGCATTGTGTATTATCCTTTAGAGTCTGATCTGTCTGTGATATTATTCGGCTTTTTTATAAACGATTTTCTTCAGCAGATCGTCAAAATCGGAATTGATCTTTTGTGTGCGGTTGAATATATCATACTCTGCACCGGCTTTTTCTCTTGCCTCTGTTTGCGAAATATGTCCCTTGTCTTTGAGAATTTCATAGCGGTTGAATGACAGGAAGGCGTTCACACTTTCGGCAAATTCCTGCATAGTAAATGTGTTCTCCCGCTCTATCAAGCCTTCTATGTAGTCGAAATATGCCGAAACGCCTCGTTCGAGCTGCCGTATCTGCTGTTCGGTGAGGTAATTGTTTGCAACATACGAATCGGATTTCAGTATCCGCCCGCCGGGAGCATTCTTCCAAGTTGTAAGACCCATATTCTCCTTTGTGTGATCGGCGCTGTCATACACTATCTCGGCGGCGGTTTTTCCGGTGATAGCGTAATGGAACTTATTCTGCACAGTCGCATAGAACTCCGCAGTGATGTCGGAATTTTTATCGTAGTCTATGCTGCATTCGGCGAAAATATCTGTTATCTGCTGCCAGATACGGCGCTCGCTTGCCCTAATGGAGCGAACGCGTTCGAGCAGTTCCCGGAAGTAGTCTTTCCCGAAAGCGGTCATGCCCTGCTTCATTCTGTCATCATCGAGAACAAAGCCTTTTGTCATATATTCCTTCAGAATGCCGGTCGCCCATATTCTGAACGCAGTCGCTCGTTTAGAATTTACACGGTAGCCGACTGAGATGATAGCGTCGAGGTTGTAAAAATTAGTAAGGTTAGTCTGCGTTTTTCCTTCAATAGCGCCGTGTTGAGTGGTTATTTCCATTTTGGAAACAACCACTTCTTCATTGAGTTCTCCCTCAGAGAAAATGTTTTTTAAATGCTTGCTTATTGCAGGTGTCTGCACATCAAACAACTCCGCCATGGCTTTCTGTGTTATCCAGAGCGTTTCGTCCTTTATCAGGGCGTTGACTGAAACATCATCATTTTCCGAATGGTACAGCACCATTCGCATTTCCTTGTTCTTATCCTGCATTTTGTGCACTCCATATCCGGTAAACAGTGGTCTTATGCTATCATATAGAAAACTATCCGGTTTGTCAGTAAAAACACAGCTTCCATCAGTCATTCCGAAGGAAGCTGTCACGTTAGATCAGGGAGGCTGTGTTTACAGACACATCGGGCGTCTGTCTTAACAACGGCTGTTTCATATTCCCCGCAAACATTGATTATAAGCGGGTTTCACGCTTTTTATATTATAGCACATTCCATGAAACTAATCAAGCTGTTTTTGAGAAAAGAAGTGGAATGCTGTGCTGGATCGCAGATCACTCAGAAAAATCAGATATGAATGTATATATGTTCAGGCAATAGTTATCCTCACTGAACTGTCGTCCCCCGCGACCCGTTTCAGTTTTCCCACGGTCAGCATTTCATCTACTGCCGTAGTCAGCTTCCTGGTAATACCTTTATACCCCATTGCCGCCGCGAGCTCGGTGAGCAGTAACGGCTTTTCTTTCAGCGCCACGAGGATTCTGTCCTCATAGGCGCGTTTTTTATTGGATTTTTTATCAGTTGCAATAAAAAAGCTGTGAACAGGGATCGTAACGGACAAGAAACCTCGGCTGTCGTCCATTTCAAACTGTGGCAGACCGGAGCCGTTCTCCGTCAGCGCCCGTATTGCGTTTGGAAAGCCGGTGTTCCTGCCCTCGATAAGTTTCAGCTCTTTGAGAAAGTCACCTATTCGACGGTTGCGGTAAACTCTTGCACGTATATTGTAGGCTGCAATACTCTCGTCGGAAATGCTCCTGTCAAAGCCGGGGAAGCTGGTTATCTCGATACCCTCAGGCATTATCCGCACAGTGATCGGCTCATTTATCTGATAGGAGCGATGATAGACCGCGTTCGACAGTATCTCCTCAATCGCCGCGAACGGATAGTTGAAAATTTTGACAGCCTCCGCCTTGTTCTTGTCTTTTATTGTGACTTCTTTTATCGTGTAGTTGCGGATATACGCGAGAGCGTCACGGAGTTGGCGCTGAATCGGTCCCGTGAACACTTTTTCAGTCATGTTAGTGCCGGTCGGATCGGGAATATCGACTACTTCTATCCTCGCGTATCTGAAATACTTTTCGGGCTGCTCGGAAAACATCAGTATGCCCACATTCAGCGGTTTAAGCCTTTCGGGAGGTCCCGAAACGAGCTGCATATCCTTCGCGAGCTCCAGCGCGTCCATTTTCAGAGAACGCTCATAAAGCGAGCTTCCGATCTCTTTGAGGTGCTCGCGTATAAGCCCGATATCGAGATCGGTCATTTCCGCCGCAAGGTTGGGTCTGTCATCAAACGGAATGTCAGTCGAGATGTAAAACAGCTCTTTTTCTTCGTCGGGTGAAGCGATTATCGTGCTGCTGAACTTGCGGATATAGTAGTATTTCGTGGATCTCTTCGCTTCTTTGCCGTAAACGTCGAGCGAAGCCTTATACGGACGCCCATAGCCGCCCGATACCCATATCACGATAACATAAACGCCGTTGTACAGAACCGGCTCAACAACGGGGTCATACAAAGGCTCGATACAACGACAGTAACCGACGAGTTCCTTTAATATGCCGTCTATCCGTTTCTGCTCAATGCCTTTTACAGGGAATACCGGCGAGCCGTCCTTTTCATCGACTCCAAGCACAACGTACCCGCCGCCGAGATTGTCTATGTCGTTCGCAAAAGCGCAGATCGTGTGAATGACTGCGTTCGGGTTAAAGTCGCCCTTAAACTCTATTCGCGTGGATTCAACTACCCTGCTGTTTATCAGATCATCAATGTTTACCGGAATTGCCATAGTTCAAGCCCCCTCTCGATATTATTATACAACTGTTCGACGATTTTGTCAAGCTGCTCGACGCAATTTTGTCGAGCTATTCGACAAAATTGAGACAGCTTTGTCGAATGACGACAAATCCCATTAGTTATAACATCAGAAAGTATCCGCGTTTACT
>ODAI014264144.1_pt1 | contig 21738 bp, 16 predicted proteins | sample 1539321 | NCBI WGS metagenome assembly ODAI01 (sample SAMN02144231, study PRJEB22623) | gut metagenome | biome: sheep rumen | host: Ovis aries | place: New Zealand | reverse complement strand
CAAAACCGATACATTATGTGAACTGTGAATTGTATAACTGTTCATAGGGTCTCTCCTTACCCTATCATTTTACAACTCTTTATGCTTTCTGAAAAGTTTGTTTTCGCGGCGAGCCGCGGGGAAAGGCCCTCATTTTTATTCAAAGGGGTTTCATCAACATAATATCCCTCTGATGATGCGCTCCCTCTCAATATGTAATCACCAATGAACACAACCTTCTTCACAGAATCTAAAAGAATCAGTTCAAAATCACCATTAATCACAAGATCATACGTCTCGCTAATGGTAACAACAGTGTCATTGTGTTTAAAAACTCTTGGCTTTGGTTCACTTGGTATTCGTGTTTTTCCAGTATCAACGCTTTTTGCCTTCGTCCAAATCCCATCGGTTTGAAATACACTGTATTTATTTATATTCAGGCTCTGTATCAGATCCTCCATGTTCTTCAAATCATTTAATCCATAAATGCCGCAATACCAATGTGCCTTTTCCGCTATCTTTTTGACCTCAATAAAATAATCCCAATCAACCCTTGAAATTGAATGTCCTACCACGATAATCTGATCAATATCTGCTAACCCATCAAAAAAGAATCGATGATTCTTAATGATTTCCTGACTGTTCTTAGTAAGTTCTTCATCATACTGTCCGATGAGGTCAAATACATTGTCTTGTGCCACATCAATTGCAGCCTGTCGATAGCTCCGCGGCATCCTCTCTTTCTCATGGAAAACGCCTTCATTGTCCGGCTTATGTCCAAGAATCAGCTTCCCCTTCTGCTTCCTGTTTCCATGTATATAGCAGACATCATGTACGCCATATAAGGTTTCAACAAATTCGGTGTAATTGAAATCAAGCACCTTGCCATCAGCGCAAATTAGGTTAGCTAATGGTCTGTCATATCATATATATTGTTATAAAAATCTGTTGCATATGTCCTGAATTTGTGATAGAATGCCTTTGTGTTGGGAACTATCAAAAGGTACACTTATTGATAGTTCTTTTTTATTTGTTTCTGTATTCCCGCAGTTTCCGGTAAAAGGTCGCCTGGCTCATCTCGCACTCGCCTCGCGCCTCTTCGAAGGTCATGTCCCCGACCTCCCATCTTCGCACGATCTCCCCGAAATCCGCCGGCATGAGGATCTCCGGTCTGCCGAAGCGAACTCCTTTCGCCTTGGCGGCGGCGATCCCTTCCTCCTGCCGCTTTCGAATATTGTTGCGCTCATTGTCCGCCACAAAAGACAGTATCTGCAGCACCAGGTCCGCGATAAAGGTGCCCATCAGGTCCTTGCCGTTCCGGGTATCCAGTAGCGGCATGTCCACCACGCAGATGTCCACACCGATCTCTTTCGTTAAGATCCGCCATTGCTGCTGGATCTCCTCGTAATTCCGCCCCAGCCTGTCTATGCTGAGGATATAGAGCAGATCGCCGTTGCGCAGCTTTTTCTGCAGTTTCTGATACTGGGGACGGTTGAAATCCTTGCCGGATTGCTTGTCCATGTAGATGTTTTTTCCTTCCACCCCCACCTTTCTCATAACGATCATCTGCCGGTCTTCGTTTTGATCCGCGCTGGAGACGCGGACATAGCCATAAGTTTTTTTCATGTTCTCCCTCATGTTTTTCCTCCTTTGTGTGTAACTCCGGTTTCCCCTTTAATTTTACACAATTTCGGAGTTCCGCTTCCCCGGCACACAAAAAAAGACAGCAGGACCTCCCTGGCAAAACATGCGGGTTCCTCCGCCCTTTCCTGATATTCTTATTATGATTTGAAATGTTTTTGACCGAATGGTCAGATATTCCTCAGACAGTTGTACACTGTGACATCTTTTGTATGATAAAAATTATGCTTCTTCGGCATCGTGGGTAGCGTTGTATATTGCGGCTATCTTCTCGGTTTCTTCACCGGCGGCTCTGCCTGCCTTATACTCGTCACGCATCATCTCTTCAAACAACATAAATCTGCTCCTCATCTCACGGTCAGATTTGATCTTATATTGTTTCCTCCCTGTGGAGGAACCCGCAACCCAATTATATCGCAATCTATTGTAACAAGTCAATAAATTTCTTTACCGCCGTCTGTTTCGCAAATATAAATTGACATCCCTTCTGCCCAAAAGTATAATAAATATGGTGGCTTTCATGCCATTACAGAAAGGTTCACACTATGAAACGAATCTCTACACTGGAGCTGATTCCGGGCATGACGATTGCGGAAGACGTGCTGAGTTTTAACCGGCAGTTGGTCATGTCAAAGGGAACAGTTCTGAACGATAACTTAATCACCCGGTTGGATCTGTACGGCATTTTAACGGTCTATGTGGAGGATGCCCCTCCGCCGATTTCCGTTGCCCCCACGACCTTGGATCTGAACCAGACGGTCTCTTACAAGGAGCGGGTACAGAATTCTCCGGAGTTTCAGAAATTCAAAGAAGATTATGAACGCAATCTGGGTTCTTTCAAGGATGCGATGAACCAGATGGCGGAGCGCAATCTGGATCTGGATGTGGACGGGCTGTTGAAGGATATCCTGGGCATGGTCAGCATTGGTTCTTCCTGGCCGGGCGTCCTGGATATGCTGCAGAACATGAAGGATTTTGACGACTCCACCTTTACCCATTCCATGAATGTGGGCCTGATCAGCAATGTGCTGGCCAAGTGGCTGAAGCTCACGCCGGCGCAGGTGGAGATGGCGACGGCCTGCGGTCTCTTCCATGACATCGGCAAGCTGAAGATTCCTCATGCGATCATCACAAAGCCCGGGAAACTGGACGCTAAGGAATATGCGCAGATCCAAAGGCACCCGATCTTGGGATATCAGATGCTGCAGCAGCAGAAAGTGGACGATCACATCCGCAACGCGGCTCTGATGCATCATGAGCGGAGCGATGGAAGCGGTTATCCCATGCGACTGTCCGGGAATCAGATCGATCCCTACGCGCGCATTGTGGCGATCGCCGATATCTATGATGCCATGACGGCACCCCGCGTCTACCGCGGACCTTTGTGTCCGTTCCGCGTGATCGAGATGTTTGAGAAGGAAGGGTTCCAGAAGTATGATGTGGAGTTTTTGCTGATCTTTCTGGAAAATGTAGTGAACACTTATCTGCAGACTCCCTGCAGATTAAATGATAACCGAGAAGGTACGATCGTATTTGTCAACAAAGAGAAGCTGTCACGTCCGACCGTACAGTGCGGCAGCAATTATGTGAACCTGATGAATTTCCCGGATCTTCAGATCCAGGATATCCTTTAAAATAAAAATAGGATCGGAGGGAAAAACCGGTGGCGAAAACGAATTGGATCGAGCTCTACGTAAACTGGCCGCAGGCACCCGCAGATGCCCGGACCTTTTCTTCCGTAACGGAGGCGCTTACTGCTCTTTCAAACATAGACATCGCATCCGGTGAGAGCGCCGTATGGACAGGCCGGGAGAAGGCTTTCCCCGATCAGGATTACGATGTCACTCCGGTCACGATCTATATCGGCGCAGGGACTTACAGGGAACAGCTTGTGATCGACCGGCCGAAACTCACCATGGTCGGTGAAAAACTCACCATGGTCGGCGAGAATGATGCAGACGGCCAGTCCGCCCAAACAGTCTTGGTCTATGGTCTGGGCGCTTTTGAGATCATGCCGGACGGCGAGAAGCGCGGCCCCTTCCGCACCGCTTCCGTTCGGATCGACGCGCCGGATTTCACCGCCAAAAATATTGTGTTTCAGAACGATGCCGGTTTCGGTCGTACGGTAGGCCAGGCGCTGGCGCTGTATGTGGATGCGGATCGCTGTTATTTTGAGAATTGCCATTTCCTGGGCAGCCAGGATACGTTGTTCACCGCTCCCCTGCCGCTCAAAGAAGCCAAACCCGGCGGTTTCAGAGGCCCCGGGGAGTTCAAGCCCCGTGTGCTGGGACGTCATCTGTACCGTGATTGTTTTATTCAGGGCGATGTGGATTTTATCTTCGGCGGCGCCACCGCATGGTTTGAAAACTGTGAGATTTTCTCCAAGATGCCCGGAGACAGAAAACCGTCCGAGAGTCCGGACGATCAGCAGATTTACGGTTATGTGACGGCCGCTTCCACCTTTGCGGAAGTGAAATACGGCTATGTGCTCCACCGCTGCCGCCTGACCGGCGACTGTCCGCCTCACACGGTATATCTGGGCAGACCCTGGCGCGAATTCGCCAAGACTGTCTTCCTGGAGTGCGAACTGGGTGAGCACATTCACCCCTTGGGTTGGGCCGACTGGAAAAAGGACCATGATCATTTCTTCTATGCAGAATATGCTTCCACCGGCGCCGGTGCGAATCCCGCGGGACGCGCTGATTTCTCACACCAGCTCACCGGGGAACAGGCCGCAGAATATACGATAGAGCGGGTTCTGGACGGCTGGAATCCTTAAATATTCCTGTCATCCTTCTTCTTCAGCAGCTGCGAAGTATCCAGCACATCCGCCTCTTTCTTTTTGGAAGTCTTTTTCGGCTTTTGCGGCACAGATTTTTTAGGCTCTGTCGACTGCACGTCCGACTGCTCTGTCGGTCGTGCATTTTTTTGCTCTTCCGCCCGCACTTTCACCTGCGGCACATACTGGAACCGCCGCATCGCCACATCCGCCAGGAAGAGCAGGATCGCCAATCCCAGCAGGAAATTGGTCAGCGTCCTCTTCTCCCGGTTCTTGGACTCGATCGTCGTCCAGACAGGATCGTCCTCACCGATCACTTTTCCGTAGGCATTCGCAAAGTTCAGATAAACCTCCGGCGTCACATTAAACTTATACTCATCCGAGAACTGAACCACAGCCGCCGTGGTCAGGTAACTCCGGATCTCTCCATCCTCCGTCCGACGGACGTTCAGATGATACATACCGGTCTCCCCGGTGGGCAGTTCGGTCTCATAAATGCCGGGAGCGGTGGCGTAGAGCCGCACTTCGCTGTTTGCACCTGCCGGGTCCACCACCGTGGCGAGCACCTCCGTCTGCGCGGTATAGTCCTGCGTGCGGTACACGACTTTAGTGGAATCGCCCACCGTTTCTACATTCACATTGTCTCCGCCCATGTTTGCATTTCCGGCGGCATAATCCACAATACGTTTCCAGAGCTGCACATAATCGTCTTTTCCGATGAAGCCGCTGCTCCACTGCCCGGTCACATCCGTATTCCACGCCACGGACCGGCCCAGGCCGTACTGCCATGTGGTGAGGATCGGCGCATCCTTCTCCACCGCCTGGATCACCTGGCTGGATGCCGTCTTGGGAGTCGCAGAGATAAAGCCGTATACGGCCGGCCAACCGTCCGCAAACAGGTTGTTGGTCAGTTCATTGTTTCTGCTCACCGCCAGGGTGAACTCACCGTTCTGGATGTAGCTGTCTCCGCCCAGGAACACTTCCTGTGCGAAGATCTTGGGGATATCGGTGGACAGATCCGAGTAATAGTATCTGCCGCCGCAGCTCTTCGCCAGCTTCTCCAACAGCTGGGTATCCGAGCCGCTCCCCACCGCCACGGTGGAGAGCGTCACGCCGCCATTTGCATAGTCCTTGATCACATCGTTGTAGTTTGTGGTCTCTCCCATACCGTCCGTCAGCAGCACCACATGTTTTTTGGAAGCCGTGCTCTGGGAGACCACTTGGTACGCCTCCACCAACGCCGGCTTAATCGTTGTGCCGCCGCCGGAAGGGATCGCCTTGATCTTGTTTTTGATGGCCGTGCGGTCATCCACCGGGGTCAGCTCCACCTGCCAGTCATACTGATCGTCAAAGGTGAGGACGCCCACGTAATCGCTGTCCTGCAGATTGTCCACCGCCACAGTCGCCGCCCTGATGGCCACATCCAGGTTGCTGGCGCTGCCCAGTCCGCCGCCCATACTGCCAGAGTGGTCGATCACCATGACCATGGCCATGGTCTGCATCTCATTCACGGTCTTCAGCCGCATATCCACGGGCAGGACGGTTTCCAGCACCGTATCCCGATAGCCACCCAACGCAAAACTGTTGTCTCCGCCACAGCAGACCAAGCCACAGCCGTAATCCTTTACATAAGTCTCCAGCTGGTCCAAAAATCCCTTGGGCAGGTCGTCGATATAGGTATCCACCAGAATGATCGCCTTATAAGCCAGCATATCGTCGATGGTTTCCGGCGCATTCAACGCAGACACAGACGTATAGTCACAGCCCGCCGTATGCAAGACGGTATTCAGAGCGGCAGGGGACGTATTTTTCCCGGAAACCACCAGAATCCTGGGGGCGGCCTCCACCACAGAGTATGCCGCATAGGAATCGTTCTCGGGGCAGTTGTCGCCCTTTGCCTGGATCTGAACCCGCAGGCTCTCCATGGAGCCGCTGGTCACATCTTCTTTCACCTGGTCATTGAACACAAAGCGGTTGCTGCCTTTGTTCAGATGTACGGAATAGCCCGCCGTCTGCGTGCTGCCATGGTAAACCGCGATCACCGCCTCCGTGTCATAGTTGCTCTCCGTCAATACGGTGATGGCGTATTTGTCTCCCGGATGCAGATAGGCCGGCAGCGTCACATTTTCGATATAGGCGTCGTCTTTTTCCTCGTCCTCATAGAGCAGCGTCAGATATTCGGTCTTCCCCGCCATCAGCGCCTGGGCCATGTTGCGGATATCCCCTTGAGTCTGCTTGCCGTCGGTCAGCACCACAATACGCCCCGCCGCATCGCCGGGGATCAGTGTCAGCGCCCGGGACATGGCCTCTTCAAAGTTGGTCGCCGTCTTCTCCGGGAGCGTCATCATGCCGCTGTATTCCCTGTCGGATAGAAACTGCTCCACCAGCGCGTCCTTGCCGAAGGTCACGATGCCGTACACGTTGCCCGATGGCATCTTGTCGATGGTCTTTTTCAGATAAGCATTCATCTCATCCAGATGCTCCCCGTTGCTGTTGGAAATATCCACAACAAACACAGTGGCAGTCTGCGTCCTGCCCAGCCGGATCCGGATGCCGAACAGTGCCAGCACCAGGCACAAAAAGACAATGCCGCGCACCGCCAGATAGAATTTCCCGCGGTACCGCATCTGATATACATACAAAATCCATTCCGCAAGCAACAGGATCAGCGCCAGTCCGATAAACACATTCCGCAGCGTGTGCTTTACCTTCTGCAGCTGCACGGATGTATTGCCTGTGACAGACTGCGCCTGCGCTCTTCCGTCCGACTCTAATGCCGTCTGAAAGCGCACGGCATAGTATTCTTCATATTCTTCGTTGCCGATGCGATACAGGCCTGCCTTTCGGGGCTTATTTTCCAAAAGCACCGCATCCGCCCAGGGTCTTAACGTGATCTCGTCCCCCGCGTAGTAGACCGTGGAGTCCAGCCACGACGTGTCCGAGAGATATACGATGGCATTGGCGAGAAATACCGGAAATTCCGCCCGCAGCGGGAAGTCGGACTCCCGGATATCGAAGCCCACTACGACCTCTTTTCTGCCGTTTTGTTCCCCGTAGTATCCAACGCATTTTCCCTCATACTCCAAAAAGCTCTCCGCCCACTCCGGCAGCGAAAAGCTGTATGCCTTGTTCACACCGATGGTAAAATCGGATAACCCCGCCGTCAGGCTGGTGTTCTTCGTGTGCACGACGATGTTTTCCAAAACCTCTTCTGTGCCGTCGCTTGCGTTCTGTGCCTGGGGCGCGCGGAAGATCAGTTTGTTGCCTCCCTCCGCATGAGGCTCCTGCCCCGCATCGTAGATGACCACATTGAATCCGCCCTGCCCGTCTGCCGCAGCATCATTTCCTGCTTTGGTGACACTGCTCCCTGTCACCGCCAGATATGCTTTTTCCAGGAAAGTATTTCCGCCGCTGACCAACAGACCGTTGATCTGGCTGCCGTTTCCCTTCACCGCCCAGGAAGTGTTGTCCGCTTCCAGCGTATCCTGCGCCGGCGTCTGCATGCCGCTTATCTCGGCGCGCAGCGTCTGCCCCTGCCAGTCCAGCTGCTCAAACAGGCACACCTTGGTCTCATCCGCATCCAAAGTCATCTGCTTCAGCGCGATCAGCTTCTCCGTATCGTCATACAGCCCCACGTCAAAAGCGGCTTTCTCGTCGCTGTAGTTCCGGGTGCTGACCATGACGTCATAGAGCCCGTCCAGGCGCTTGGCATACACGGTATACTCATTTGCCACATTCGCCGCCGGCTCGCCCACCACATACAATTCTTTCTCCGCAAAGCCCGTCAGCCCTTCAAAAGCCGCCGCCCCCGCGCCGTCCGTATAGACCATCAGCACGGAACTGCCTTCTTCCTCCGATCCCGATAGCGTATCCAGAATGTTCTGTGCCGCCGTCAGACTGCCGCCCCGGTCCGTACAGGAAATTCTGTGCAGGATTTCCGCCACTTCCCCCGGATCACTCAGGTCAACCGCCAGAAGCTCGGTCCCCGCACCGTCCGCCGTCACCAAGGAAAACTGCGTGTTGTCCGCGCTTTTCACATAGTCGCAGGCCTGCTCCACCGCTTCCTCCAGCCGGGTCTTGCCGTCTGCGCCCACATGCTGCATGCTTCCCCCGGTATCGATCAGCAGAACCCGCCGTCCCTTGCTGACACCGTCCGTCCGGATAAACGGGGACATCAGCGCAATAATGAGCAGCGCAATGATCGCAATCTGAAGATACATCAGAATGTTGTGCACAAACTTTTCAAAGAAAGTTCTGGAATGCTCGTTTTTCAGAAGCTTCTTCCACAGCAGATTGGAGGAGATCAACTGGTCGATCCCCTTCGGTTTTAACAGATATAAAATTATGATCACCGGCACCGCCGCCAGAAACAGCAGCGGCCAAAAACTCTCAAATATCATATAGCATCCTTAAATCCTGAAAAATTAATTTGTTGAAATCCGTTCCCGTACTGCACACCGCATAGACCGCACCCGCCTTCGCACAGGCTCTGCGCAGGGCCCCGCAAAACTGCTCCACCGCCTTTTCGTACACCCGGATGCTGGCGGCATCCAGCGTGATCCGCAGCGTATTGCCCGCATCCTCCATATCGATCAGATTCCTCGTTCCCGTCATATCCACCGCCAGCTCTTCCTCCGCCAGCACGTGGAGAAACACCACCTTCTGTTTGCGGTAATTCAGAAAACGCAGGATGCGCTCCGCCGCAGGCTCCAGAAATGCTTCCTGCAGGAAATCGCTGATCAAAAACGTCACCCCCGGACCCTTCGCCGGCAGCCGCTTGATCGCCTCCTCAATATCCACCGTCCCCTCAAACCGGCATTGGGACAACCAGTGAGACAGCCGCGGAACCGCTTTCCGCCCGCCATTCAGGGAAAGGGGCGACTGCATCCGCTGCATGTCATACACCAGGACTCTGTCCATATTGTTCAGGCTTAAGTAGGCAAATGCTGCCGTCAGCATACAGAGCAGTTCACTCTTTTTCTGTTTTCCGTATTCCATGGAGGCGCTGGTGTCGATCAGGATCGTGACCACCGCTTCCTTTTCTTCCATGTATTCCTTCACATATAGCCTGTCCAGCCGCCCGTAAGCGTTCCAGTCGATCCGCCGGATATCATCCCCCGGCATGTACTCCCTGAAATCCGAGAATTCCGTGGACGCCCCCTTCTGCACCGACTTGCGGTTTCCCGTCAGATTCATGGACGTCTTATGCCCCATGGCAAGCCGGAACCTGGACAATGTGTCGTAAAACGCCGAATTCAACTCCATCTTGCTACCTCAGTTTTAACCTTGTGAATCACGCCTGCTTCGCCGCCAAAATCTTCGCGATCACGCCATCTTCCGTAACCCCCTCGCTGATAGCATCAAAACTCAGCAAAATGCGGTGTCTGAGCACCGGATACGCCATGCGTTCCACATCCTGGAAAGCCACGTTGAAGCGCCCCTCCAGAAACGCGCTGGCCTTGGCCCCGCGGATCAGCGCCTGTGCCGCTCTGGGGCTCGCGCCCTCCTTGATGTACGGATTGGGCTCATGCGTTCCCATCACAATATTCAGCAGATAATCCATCACCGCATCCGCAATGGGAATCTGGTTCACCATCTCCCTTGCGGTCAAGAGTCCCCTGCCGTCAATCTTCTTCTCAATCACAGGCGGTCTGCTGCCCTCCGTCAGATTGACGATCCCCTTTAACTCCTCCTTGGAGGGAAACGGCACCATAACCTTAAACATGAAACGATCCAGCTGCGCCTCCGGCAGCGGATAAGTTCCCTCCTGCTCAATGGGGTTCTGCGTCGCCAACACAAAAAACGGCTCCTCCAGCTTGTGGCTGTCATTGCCCACCGTAACTGTATGCTCCTGCATGGCTTCCAACAGCGCTGACTGCGTCTTCGGCGTAGCGCGGTTGATCTCGTCTGCCAGAATCAAATTGGCAAAGATCGGTCCTCTTTCAAATGAGAACGAACTGCCCTGCTCGTTTTTCACAATAATATTGGTTCCCGTCACATCGCTGGGCATCAAGTCCGGCGTAAACTGGATCCGCTTGAAAGACAAGTCAAACACCTTACTGATGGTGCTGACCAGCCTGGTTTTGCCCAAGCCCGGCATACCTTCCAGCAGCACGTTGCCGCCGGTCAGCATCGCCAGCATGACCTGCCGGATCACCTCGCTCTGTCCGATGATCCCTTTCTGAATCTCTTGCTCACACGCCGCGATCAACTGCGCCATAGCGGCGGGATCCTGCGCTCTCCCCTGCTCCAATTCGCTCATAACCTTGTTTCCTTTCTGTATTAATTAAAGCTCGCAAAATAGTCCTTGATCACACTCTCCATACCGCTGGGGTATTTTCCGGCTGCAATGCCCTCATAGGCATTCTGCTCATAACTGCCGATCACGGCCTCCGGGGACATATGTGTGCCCTCCCACCCCAAACCGGTGGGCGCCCTGAAATACTGGGAAGCATCGTGATCCGTGGAGTTGTCCGTCAGGCTGGGATCATCCGCAATGTTATTGGGAATGCTCACATAATCATGTTCCGCATCGCTGTGACCGGTTCCCCGGCCGTTGCTGCCGGCTCCGTTTCCGGATTCTCCGCCGTTTCCGCTGCCATCGCCGCCCTGACCGTCGCCGCTGTCTCCACCGGAGCCATTTCCATTGCCGTCGCCGCTGCCGTCACCATTTCCATTACCATCGCCGTCGCCGCTTTGACCGTTCTGACCATTCTGGCCGTTTTGACCATTCTGCCCGCTTTGACCGTTCTGGCCATTCTGACCGTTCTGGCCGTTCTGGCCGTTTTGTCCATTCTGTCCGTTCTGTCCGTTTTGTCCATTCTGTCCGTTCTGCCCGTTCGCCATCTGCTGCCCGGCCTCCCCTGCATTTTGCTGCATCTGTTCCGCCAACGCCTGCATGGCCTCCGCCGTCATCGTCCCGGTCTGTCCATCCTGTATGCTCTGTGCCAGATTGCCCAACTGGCTGCTCATATCCCCATACTTATACTCCAGCTTTTCATTGGCCGCCGTCAATTCCTTCGGGGTCGAAGCCAGATCCAATTCCTGCGCGGAAGCCTGCAGGCTGTCGATCATGTCCTGAAGCGCTGCCCGCTGCTCGTCCGTCAGCGCATCCTGCTCAAAGGACTGCAGTTTCTCCAACTCCTTCGTGACCTCCAGGATCTCCTCTTTCTTCTCTTCCGCCTCTTTCTTTATCAAATGCTGCTCCTGCGCCAACAGCTTTGTCTTAGCCGGGAACAGTGTCAGCCCGCTCATAATGATCAGCAGCAAAACAGCGCCCAGGATCTGCTTCCATGACGGCATCACCCGGATCCGTATCCTGTCTTTCTGCGCCTTCAATCTGCGGAACGCATCCTGCCTCTGCGCCAGCACCATATTCCTATTGTGCACCCCCTGCCCATCCTCTGCTTTCAAATTCTCATACGCCGTAATGATACGCTCTTCAAATCCGAACCGGTCTATCGCAAGCGCTACCTGCTCCATGGTCCTGCGCCGCAGCCGCGCCGCCACAACCGCCGCCAGAATTGCCAGCAATATCACCGCCACTGTATACAGATTTGCATAATAAAATGGCACAATAAATGCAACTACCTGCAAAACAATCCCAAAACAGGCCCCGATTCCCAGGGCGATTGTCAGTTTTTGCAGGAAATCCTGCATATTTAATTTACTCCGCACTCCCCGGATAACATTCAAAAATTCTTTGGCATCCATTGTATCACCCTCTGAGACCAATCTGTCTCTTATCCCAAACTTATCTTATTTTTCTGCCCTTAGTATATCAGATCATTTCTCTCACTTCAACAGCCTGGCCGCATCATAGACATTCCACTTTGCGATCCGCTGGTACTTCGGCAGGCTTGCATTGCATTTCTCCAGCAGCGCGCCATAGAAACTGTCCCACTCCGCAGCCTCCGCGCCGGCCGTCCCGGCATCCACATACACATCTGCCGTCAGCTGTCCGTCCCGCACATACAGCTTCACCGACCGAACGCTTTCATGCAGCGCCTTCACTTTTCCCTCCAGCATGGCCACGGACACCTTCTCCCCGTTTGCCAGGGCGATCTGCGTGTCCTTCCTGCCCCGCAGATATACCCGTTTTTCCCGGATACAACCGATATCTCCGGTGAGGAAATAGCCGTCCTCTGCAAACGCAGCCTCCGTCGCCGCCTCATCCTTGTAATATCCCAGGAAAATATTGTCCCCCGTCACTGCCAGCTCGCCGTACCCGTCCGCATCCGGCTCAAGCACCTTCACAGTGATGTCCTCAAACACCGTGCCCACGCTCTCCATATCCTCGTCATCGGGATAGTCAATGCTGAACGAAGACGCGGTTTCCGACAGCGCATAGGCATTCATCATATACATGCCTTCCGCCAGATAGTCCCTGCGCATCTCTACGCCCAGCTTTGCGCCGCCGCAGAACAGGTATTTCATTCTGCAGCCAAACAGCGCCCGCAGCCCGATCCCGGCCGCCTTCGCCCCCTCGTAGAACCGGGTATACACCACCGGCACGCCGGAAAATACCGTGGGTCTGATCGCCATCATCTCCTGCGCCATATTGGGAATGGACTCCGCCAGATACACCTGATAACCGAATACCAGCGAATAGATAAAATTAAAAATAGATCCATAGGTGTGGTTCAGCGGCAGGAACAGATAGCACACGTCCTGCTCGTTCAACGGCACTCTCCTGCCCAGGGAACGCCAGCCTGCAAACACATTTTTGATTGACAGCAGCACTGCCTTGGGAAAAGAAGTGGTCCCGCTGGTGAACACGATCTTGGCGGGCATATCCTCACTCTGCGGCTGCAGGGAAAACAGCTCCTGCATCCCCTGTTTTCCCGCTTCCACACACGCCGCAAACTCCCGCTGAATACAGAGGAAACGCACCTTCTGAAGATCCGGATATTCCGCTGTTGCCCGCTGCACCAACTCCTCAAAATCCTCATGATACAGCAGACAGACAATGTCATACTTTCGCAGTGCATACACCATGTTTTCATAGTTCCAGTCCTTGTTGAAACCCGCGCTCACTCCCACATAATTCATAACAGCAATATCCGCGATCATCCACTCCAGGCTGTTCGGACTGAAAATCCCGATATTCTTCCCCGCATAGCCGCATTGTAATAAATACGCAGCAAAATAATTGACCTGTCCGATAAATTCCCCAAACGTCAGGACACGCTCCAAGCCATTTTTTCTCTCATGCAGATAGGGACGCTCCCTCCATTTCTCATAGTCCTTTTGCAGGAAATCCTCCAACGCATTTGCAGCCTTCATCTCTTGCTTCCCCTCAGTCTTTTCCGATTCTTTTTACAATTCCTTCTCCAACAGCACATACTCATACACATTCGTGATATCTTCCGCGGCGTAGTTCTGGGTCACCTTGCCGTCTCTGGCCAGGGCACCGATACTGGGCCGCCCGTTCTGCATCAGCTCTTTCATAACGCTGTACACGATTGCTTTCCCCAGGCCCTGGTGCTCCTTTTTTACGCCCATGTACAGCATGACATACCGGGTCGGATGGTTCTTGCGGTAAAACAGCATCGGCAGGTTCCACGGCGCCAGATGATAAACACTGTTGCCGTAATCCGGCACGCTGATATAGAAGCCCACCGGCTTCCCCTGACAGTACGCGATCTTGGTCATGCTCATATCCATGATCATCTTGTAATTGCCGAAGATCTCCCTAAAATCCTCCCTGGACACCTGTTTGTATACAGGAAAATCACTGTACAGCTCCGTGATCATGTCATAGACTGCATCCAGAATTTTGTCAAAATCCTCCGGCTTCGGGCTCTTGATCCGATAGCTCTTGCCCACGAACTCCCGATACCGCGCCTCATATTTTTCATTCACATAACTCTCATCGATGGCACGATAATCGTTGGAAGTATAATGCTCCTTCACCCGGAATCCATTGTCCAGAAATAGCCTGTAATAGTACGGTTTGTTATAAGGCTCCCCTGTGTAAGGCGCCGCATCAAACCGATTGATCTTGAGACGATATTTCAGCCAGAAAGACGCATCCACCGGTCCTAACAAACGCTTATATCCTTTCTGCCTGCAAAAATTTTCTGCCTGCCCGAATAAAAACTTCGCGATCTTCCGGTTTTTCACGCACTCAAAAAAGCCGAAATAGGCCGTGTCATCCCCCGGATACGTGGTGATGGCAAACCGCCCCACAGCGGTCCCCTTGGCATAGACCAGGAACTTGTCCAACTGAAAATAGCTTGAAAGCGGATGTTCCCCCAAAAGCAGATCCTCCATGGTATCCGCATCCTCCATATTGGTCTCCCGCGAATACAGCTTTTTCGGCAAGTCAATAAAATCCTTTATATAGTTTGGTTGTTTCGCAAATCGTACACACTTCATCGCCGTTCCCCCTATGTCTTAATGCAGTACCTCTTGATTCAATATAATAATACCGTTGAATGGCACTTTATACAATAGCAATTTCACTTTGATTCCCTTTTATATACATAACGGAGCAGACGATCCCGCCTGCCCCGTTAATACCATATATCTCTTAATTCTGTTTTGCCTCCAACTCCGCAATACGTTTTCGCAGCGCCTCATTCGTATCCGTCAGCTCCCGGTTCGCGTCCGTCAGCTCCCGGTTCGTGTCCGTCAGCTCCCGGTTCGTGTCCGTCAGCTCCCGGTTCGTATCCGTCAGCTCCCGGTTCGTGTCCGTCAGCTCCCGGTTCGTGTCCGTCAGCGCTTGATTCGCGTCCATCAGCGTTTCCGTTTTACGTTCCAACGTTTCCGCTTTACGTTCCAACGTTTCCGCTTTACATTCCAACGTTTCCGCTTTACGTTCCAACGTTTCCGCTTGACGTTCCAACGTTTCCGTTTCACTTTCCAGCGCTTCCTTCTCACTGGTAAGATATCCTACATAGTCATTCAATTCTTCAACTCTCTCTCGTAATCTCTCAATCTGCATTTTTGCATCTCCTTCATCCAACATTCTGATTGCTTCTGTCATCATACTCATCATCTCCTCCGGCCGCAAGCGGAACTGATTGATCTCCATATACATTTCTGCAAATTGAGGATATTCCTGAACAAGCTGTGTAATATCTTTCGGCTTATTGGATGCCAAAAAACACATCCATGCCTCCAGTTCTGTCAGTTTTTTACCCTTATTCCTATTATCAAACAATACCCTAAAAATATCAAGGGATACAAAAATGAATTTTTGGATCGCACGCTCCTTCAAACCGGTATCAAATATCAATTCATCCGGTGTTCTGTGAATGTATTGTTCCCGGAATGCGCTGTACTTATCTGCGCTGCTGTTCATTAGAACGATCACATATACCGGGCGAAGACTTTGATAATTAAATTTTACAACCGGTTCCGGCTCTTCCTCAGATACAGCAGAGCCTGCTTTTTTCAAATCCTCTGCTTTATCCCGCCGCCTTTTCCAGGCTTTCCACTCTCTCGCAGCCTGTTTCTGCTCCATTTTTAACTGTTCATACTGCCGTACCACCATATCCGACGCGTAACACACTGCTCGCTCAAACGGAAACTCCACCGTGATGCGTTGAATTTCCAGATCCACATAAGAACCGTCCGCAAGCTTTACAACCATGTCCATGATCATCACAGAGCCTTCCTCGCTTTTACGGACCGTTTCTGTAGGCAATACCATGACAATTTCAACCTGTTGCCCCATAATCTGCGTCAATAAACACTCCAGTCTCTGCGGTGTCATAAGAATTTTGAAAAAAGGATCATACAACGCATTTAATCCGCGATTGCCCATAAAAAACTCCATAAGCATTTCCTGATCCGCCTTCTCCAACGCTCCATAAAATCTCCACATTCCAGGGCTCTTCTGAATATCCGCGATCACCTCCTCCCGCAATCTCTCACTTCGCAGTTTTTGCGGCAGCATGAGCCTGTCAATTGGCGGAAAAAGCTCCTGCCCGAGTTTCTCCCGGACTGTTCCCACCGTCACATTCTTCTTTTTTGCCAATATGCTTCCTCCCTGTGTAATACAATAAGTTTACGGTTTCTTCCGTCTATTTGACCTCTTATCATTCGTTGTTTGGAATACTTTGGGCGAACCGCCCGGAAAAATATGCGCTTATTTGAAGTGTTTTTATATTACAATAATCTACAGCATTTGTCAATACTTTCTATTTTTCATTCCGCATACACAATAAATCAGGCAGATTAAAAACAATGTTATTAATCTGCCTGCTCCCCCGCGCTATGTCTGCGTATCTCAATCTTCCCCGTACTGCCGTCCATGTGGATCACATCCCCGGTGTGCACAGCCTCCAAAAGCCCATTCACGCCCACAACAGACGGTATCTTCAACTCCCGCGAAATGATGGCAGTATGCGACAGGAGCGACCCCTTCTCCGAGATCACGCCTTTCGCCGTGGCGAGCAAAAATACCCAGCCCGGATCCGTCATCTTTGTGACCAGAATTTTATCCGCCACATCCTTTGCTTCATTGACATTCTCGATCACCAACGCCTCCGCCGTCACCTCGCCGTTGGAACAGGGAACCCCTTGCAAAAATGCCTCCGACTTCCGCGGTCTGTAAGCATTGACAGACGTATGATGCTTGTCAAATTCCCGCTCCGCAAAAATCAGTCTGGAATACGCCGGCAGCTTTGCATACAGCTGATATTGTGCCTTGCGTTCCGCAATCTGCTTCTTCACGCCGTGCCCACCTGCAGCCTTTTCCTGCCTGTCCGCACCTTGGCTGACCAGCCCGAAAACCTCCTCCACACTCAGCCAGAACACATCCTCCGCATCTTCAATGATCCCGTCCTGCGCAAACCGCTCTCCGATTGCAGTGAAGATCAGCCGCACGATTCCATAGATCCGGCTCCGGTTCAGCCTGGAAATCTCCCGGTTGGCAATCCCCAATGCCGCCCGATTTTCCAGAAACCGCACAATACGGTCTGTTTTTTCCCGATGCTTTGTTTCCTTTCGATGCAGCTCCTCATAAATCTCTTTCAGTCGCGCCGGATCTTTCCGATAACTCATGATCCGCTCCTCCAAGAGCTCCGGATTGCTGCGAAAGGTCTTACTCTCTAACTTCAGTTCCTCCAGGTTCCGATCCCCGTAAACCTGGATGTATTCCGCCTTCTTCCGCTCATACTCCTCCGCAGTCAGGCTGTCTTTCCGGTACGCCAGCTCCACCAGCGCCCTGATGGGCTTTATACTCTCAATGTCCGAAATATCCGAAATGTAGCGGTTCACGTCCTGCTCCGCCTTGCCGTATTTCTTTCTCAGCCGGCTCTTCAAAAGCCCGGTAAACACAAAGGCATACATATCGTTCAACAGCGTCACATCCCACACATCGAACAACTCTGCCTTGATCTCCTGATACATGGCAAGCAGCCGTGCCGGATTTTTCTCCTCATCACGATCATACTGTGCATACTTCACATAAAACCCAGCCTGGATCTGCTGAAAATCCTCATTCAGTTTCTTCATATTGCGGGGCACCCGCACCATCTCGTAAAAAGAATTCACATAAGTCATCACCCGCACAAAAGGTGAAAGCTCCACCTCATCACCGTCATAACTTTTATTCCGCACGCCCAGCATCTCCTGCCACACGGGAATGATCTTCTTGTGAAAGGGCAGAAATTTCAGCACTGTATACCAATTGCTGATCTTATAATACACTCTGCCATTTGCGTGCCCCACCATATTTTGAAAGACATCCGCATGCTTATTTAGCTCTCTGTCATTTTTCAGCACCCGCGCACTGACGCCGCGAAACACGCCGCCATACACAATATTCACAAACGAAATGGTAAGCGGCAGCGACAGCCCCGGGTAACTCTCCACGATATTGCTGTTGTCCAGGATTAACGGCGCATCCGTCTTCAATGTCGTGATCGGCCTCGCCTGCAGGATAAAAAGCTCTCCGCCCCGGATGGCGAATTCGATGTCATACTCCTCGGTTCTGCTGGACTTTTCGTTGGATTCTTTTTCGCTGCCCTTCTTTTTGCTGCCTTCCTTTTTGCTGCCTTCCCTTTTGCTGCCTTCCCTTTCTTCTGTTGCATTCTTGTCGGTTATTTCATCTTCATTCAAGATTTTTTTGATTTTATACGCAGTGTCTATCAGTTCCTCAACCTGTTTGGGCGAAAGCAGTTCCTCTTCACCCTCATAATAATACAGTCTGTCCGTCAAATTATAATAATAAGTCGTAGTCGCCACCCGGTCAGACACAACGCCTTCCCCAAGACCTCTGCCCACAGTGATGACGCTCTCATTCAAAATCCCCTGAGGATTTGCCGTAAACAACACCCCTGAGACCTCTGCATCCACCATGCACTGCAGGATCACATCCATACGCAGCGTGTGCCCCCCGCAAGCTGCCTGACCTTTCGCACAGTCGTCCGCACACTCTTCCACCTGCTCCTGCGATGTATAGACCTGCACATGTTCCGCCTCTAACGACTGCACACATTGTCTGACATTCTCCTTGCAGTCCTCCCTGCGAACATTCAGATATGTATCAAACTGCCCCGCAAAACTTTGATCTTCACTATCCTCCAAACTACACGCACTCCGCACCGCATAGCGCACATCCGATTCTTTCTGAGATTCCCCTGCAATCGCAACCGGGAAAGAAAGCTCCAAATCCTCCCGAAAACAGATTTCGGGCAATTTTTTTACATCCACAATCTCTTCAAAATTGATCACACAAAAATCAGGAACCCGGATGCCGTTCTCTTTCAGTTTTCTTAAATTCAATATTTTATTTCCGGCCATCCTATATCTTCCCCACCAGCAAAAACACCACAATCGTGAGCAGCATCGTACTCTCCTGCAGATACGTGTATCGCTCCACCTTGTCCACCAGCACAAACTGCTCCGGATCTTTGATAAACTGCACAAACTTCCAGGTCATCCAGGACACAAGCCCGATCAGCACAACCACGGAAATCTTGTTCAGCCGCCACACCAGAATGATGTTCGTAATGATATCCACAATGGTCAGGATCAGCACAAACCGGGTGGACTTCCGGTATCCGAACAGCTTGGAATAGGTCGTATAATCGTTCTCGTCCTTGGGTGCCTTGATCTTTCTGGATACCTCCCAGATCAGCGCCGGAAAATACAGCGTCCACAGCGCCATCACCGTGGCGATCGTCACAAAGGGCAGCTGATACTTGATCACGGTAAAAGAGATAATATACAGATTCACAAACATCTGCACCGGATTGTGGGTCACCAGCGCCAGCGGCAGACTGGGCTGGATCTTCGCCTTCTGAAAAAACCACTTGCTCATCAGATACCCGTAAAAATACAGGATCATGCAGAACACAAAGTTATTCATAAACAGAAAATTCAGGATCAGCGCCACTGCTTCCACAATTGCGCAGATGATCACCACATCCTTCTTATCTACTCTGCCGTCCGCCAACGGTCTGTCCGGAAACAGCACCTTGTCCGTCTCAAAGTCCTTCAGATCATCCGCGATCCTAAGCCACAGCAAAAAGGCAAATACCGTGAACGCGCCGATGAACTCCTGGATCCCGATCTGAAATTTCGTGATCCCCTCATTCAACAGAATAATAAAGTGGATCTCCCCGAACACAATGCCGCCCAGCACCAGCCTCGGCAGGATCGGATAACGCTCTTTAAAATAAATCTGTAATCGTTTAAACATATTTTTCTCCAATTTTTTCCCCATAGCGCACGACGGTCTCAATCCCCTCGGCGCTCATCCGCACAATATCCTCATCCAGATCCGCCACGCCCTTTTGCAGCAGTACAATGATCGTAGAACCGCCGGGTTCGAAAAATCCCTTCTCCTCCCCCTTCTCAAACTCCCTAACTTTCCGGTTCCGGATGCGCCCCACCAACAGCGCGCCGACTTCGATCTGGATCACTCTGCCGAAATGCTCCGTCTGATACCCATTGACCACGCGGGAATTCTCTTTGTAGATCTTATGATCCTTCGAAATTGAGCTCACCGTGTGCAGCTTCCCTTTGATGGAATATCTGGCCGTTAGCCTGCCCCAATCCATAAAGCAATACCTGTGATAGTCATCCATGCAGAGCCGAAACACCAGGCAGCGCCCACCGCTAAAATCCTCCAGATTGATACAACTGCTGATCTTCGCTCGTTTTCCCGCACTTCCGTTTCTGTTTTTTTTTCTGTTCTTATTTCTGTTTCTGTCACCGCAGCCCAACAGCTCCTCCACCGTATAGTCGCTTCCCTTCACCCGGATCATCAGATCGTCACTGATGTCATACGCCAAAAGCTTCGCGTCCGCCGGTGAGATCAACGCGTTCTCGTTCCTGTCGATCTGCCGGGCCCCAGGCCTCAGTTTCCGGGTAAAAAAATCTGAAAACGACCGATACTCTCTGTCCTCAAAGTCTTCCATCCGGATGCCATGTTCCCTGATAAACGCCGGGATTTTGGCTGCACTCGCAGGCCGCCTGTTATACCAGCCGTAGATCCGCGATGTGACCGGAGAGATCACCAATTTTAACAACATCCTGCCAAACGGATTCCCGTACAGAAACTGTAACTTCTCCTGCCCGTACTGCTGTATTTCTATGTAAGTCTTACTCTGTCTGTCATAAACTTTCACTGCTCTATGCTCCTCTATCCGGATGCCCCGGGCTCCGGGCTCTCCCTCATCTATATTTCAATCATAAGATCGCCAGATAAAGCACCAGCATTCCGATCGCCAGCACACCAAAAAACGCATACGCAATCCCTCTCGGCTTCACAATGGGCACCTTCAGTCCCCCCAGCGCCGCCACCCCAGCCACAAGCACCATAAAAAAGATCTCAAATACATGCGCAGGCAGCCTATATTCCAGCAGGTATCCCACGGAAAAGATCAGCGCGGAATAGGTCACCGGCAGCCCTGTATAATACTTGACCGGTCCGTTCTCATCCGCCGTCACCACATTAAAATATCCCAGCCTGGCGATCCCGCTGACCGCAAACAACACATACAGCCCGATCTGATAGTCTTTGATAAATCCCATGGCACAAAAAATAGTGATCGGCAGCGCGATAAAGCTCACCACATCCACCAGCGAATCCAGCTGGATTCCGAACTGCTTTTCTTCCTCCGTGCGCTTCACCCTTCTCGCCACGGCGCCGTCAAACAGGTCGCACACTCCCGCCACGATCAGGCAGGCATAGGCGTAGTTGAGTTTTCCGCCTAAGATCGCTGCACACATGCCAAGCACGGCAAACGCCATGCCCACATAAGTCAGGATCACAGATTTATTCCACATTCCAACGATCATTTTTTACTCTCTCCTATGGTCACGGTTCCCGTGGTGCCGTCCACCGTGATGATCTGTCCGTCCCTGATCTTCTTCAT
>ODAI011751548.1_pt1 | contig 21740 bp, 20 predicted proteins | sample 1539321 | NCBI WGS metagenome assembly ODAI01 (sample SAMN02144231, study PRJEB22623) | gut metagenome | biome: sheep rumen | host: Ovis aries | place: New Zealand | reverse complement strand
GTGAATGGTGTGGACATGTCTAAGAAAAAGTATGGATATGCATACGGATATGGAAAATACGGAAAGTATGGAAAATCAACATACCGTTCTTATACACATGGATATGGTAGTTATGGATATCAGGCATACGGATACGGCCTCTATTCAAGCAGCCATTACAGTAATCCTAATGACAATTCTATACGTAAATAAAAAAATATATCGTTTTGACAATAGCAGTAGATTTTGACGGCACAATAGTGACACATGAGTATCCCCGTATTGGAAAGGAGATACCGTTTGCTACCGATACTTTGAGGCAGTTGATAAAAGACGGACATAGGCTGGTTTTATGGACTGTAAGAGAAGGTGAATTATTACAAGAGGCCGTAGGGTGGTGCAGAGAACGAGGTGTAGAGTTCTATGCGATAAACAGGGATTATCCGGAAGAAGAACCGCATAAGAATAATAACTTTTCACGAAAACTGAAAGTGGATTTGTGGATTGACGACAGAAATGTTGGTGGTTTGCCAGATTGGGGTACAATATATCGTATGGTGTCAGAACATTTGACATGGTATGACGTCTTACATGATAATTCCAATTTTGCTTATCCGGAAGAGCAGAAAAAAAGAAAGAAATGGTGGCAACTGATAAGGTTGTAATAATACAAAATGAAAGCTATCGAATGACAGTGTGAAAGCTATGCTTTTACCGTCTCATTTGATAGCTTTCACACCGTAAAGTGATAGCTTTCGTGAAGCCTCCTTCTTACATGACTTTTGTCAAGGTTTTGTGTCGTTTTTTCGGTAGTTAAGCTGTCAAAATGAAACCAAATAGTTTGTTCTGGTGACATTATGACAGAGTCAGTAAAAAGTTAACTTCTATTCCTCAATATCAGTAATAAGTGTGATTGCTTTCATAAAGTGAAAACTGATGGTCTCCAACATGGCAATATTGAATCGGGTTGCATTACTGAAACTGTGACCACGAAAGATGTTGTTGATGTTATCGAATAATATTCTGTCAGCTTTGGGGTAGTCTTTTATTAAAAAAGGAATATCACTTTTTTCAAAACCAAGATGTTTTACAAGGAGATTACCTTCCAATGATGCTACTTGCACTAAGCCTATGTGTGACAGCCAATAATTCAATTTGTCATAGTTGATGCCACTTTTATGAAGTTTGATGTATTTCCCTAAGGTAATTAAACCGTGAATATTGATGTCGTTTGTTATCATGTCATCCATCACGGAGATTATGATATCCAGCAAAACGAGCGTATCTTCTGAAATGTTTTCAGAACTAGTTTCCGCATTAATCACACCTTCACGTCTTTGTGAAGTGAAGTAATTGTAAAGTTTTGCATTGGAATAGTCATAATTGTAGTCGGACTGTTGTTTTATGATATCCTTCTTGCTCTCCAATAACTCATAAATGAAATTGGGTAGGTGGATATCTTCCTTCAAGACCTCTGTCCCTTTGGCAATTAAAGGCAGAACCTTTATTTGTTCAGCAGCCAAAAGTAGTTTTTCCCATTTGTAAGGCGACATTAACATCAAACAGTCATTGCTTGATGCTCCAAAAGCTCCCACCTTTATTAACGTGATTAGGTTTTGGCTAATTGTGTTATGTAATGTGCGCGACTTCATGCCATCTGTGTGGTCAGAAATTTTTCAGCCTTTTTCAAGTCTTCGGGAGTGTCTATGCCAATAGTCTCAATCAGAGTTTTACCGACTTTTATTCGATATCCGTTTTCCAGCCATCTTAATTGCTCAAGACATTCTGCTTTCTCAAGACTGGATTGTGGTAAGGATGTTATTTCTCTTAGTATTTCTCGTTTGTAAGCATACATTCCGATGTGTTTCATGTAAGGGAATGTGTCAGGCCATTCATCAGGTTCCACACCTCTACAAAAAGGTATAGTGCTTCTGCTGAAATACAGGGCAAATCCTTTTTTGTCTGTTACGATTTTGGGAGAATTAGGATTAGAGATTGTCTTAATGTTTTTTTCAAAAGTCATGCCTAAAGTAGCAATCTGTGTGGTGTCATCATTGAAACAATCACATAATGTCTTTATTTGCGATGGTTGTATGAACGGTTCATCTCCCTGTACATTGACAACGACATCAAATACTTGCCCATTATTCTCTAAATATTCAACAGCTTCTTCTATTCGGTCAGTACCACTTTGGTGGTCACTACGTGTCATTATGATGTTACCTCCCCAGGAAATAACATGGTCATATATCCTTTTGTCGTCTGTGGCTATATATACATTGTCAAGTTGTTTGCTTACTTGATTGTATACTCGTTGTAATACAGATTGCCCACCGAGAATAGCCAAAGGCTTTCCTGGAAAACGTGTTGATGCGAATCGTGCTGGAATTACTGCAATGAACTTCATATGATATTCATAATATTAATAGTGCAAAGGTACATATAAAACAAATAAAGTATGTTAATTATAAAGGAAAAAGAAGAATATTTATAAAAAAAAACAAAGTTAGGCGAATATTTCAAATTAATTTATTAACTTTGAAGTAATATTGTATATTTATAAACAAGGAAAGTGAAAGTGAGAAAACACATTATATACACATTGTTTTGTATGTTGCCGCTAACTGTTGTAGCGCAGAAAATATCTTTGGGTACATGTGAAACGCATGATAATGGTATCTATCAAGGAGAAATGTTAGGTGGAAAGCCCCATGGTAAGGGTAAGACTACATTTTCTAATGGTGATACGTACGAAGGAGAATATGAGAAGGGAAAACGCCAAGGCTATGGAGTTTACATATTTACAGATGGTGAGCGCTATGAGGGAGAATGGTTTCAAGATCAGCAACATGGAAAGGGTACATACTATTTCTCCAATAACAACAGATATGAGGGGTTATGGTTTCGGGACTACCAAGAGGGGCATGGACGTATGTACTATTTTAATGGAGATGTCTATGATGGAGACTGGAAACAAGATAAGCGTGAGGGAAAAGGTCGTTACACCTATTCTAATGGCGCATACTATGAAGGAGAGTGGCATAATGATATGAAAAACGGCACAGGTATATTCGACTGGGGTGACGGTAGTGTGTACGAAGGCCAGTGGATAGATAATGTGCGTAGTGGAAAAGGAAAAAACAAGTATTCATCAGGGGATGAATATACAGGCTTGTGGCAAAAGGACGTTATGCATGGCAAGGGTATATATAAATACCGTAATGGGGATGTATATCAAGGAGAATATCGTAATGGCTTGAGAAACGGAGAGGGTATAGAGTCGTATGCTAACGGAGATAAGTATAACGGCCATTTTGCTGAAGGAGAGAGGGATGGACAAGGTACATTCATTTGGAAGAATGGAGACAACTATACCGGATTGTGGAGTAAAGGAAAACAGAATGGTGTAGGAGTGCTCGTGAAGAAAAACGGAGACAAATATGAAGGAACTTTCAAAAATGGCTTGCCTAACGGTGAGATAATAATTCACTTCGCTAATGGTGATAAATTCAAGGGAATGTTTCGTAATGGAAAACGTAATGGTAAGGCCATAGAAGAGACAAAGGAGGGGGTTCGTTTTGAAGGTTCATATAAAGATGACGAGCGTGACGGGGCTTTTATAGAGAAAGACCGTAATGGAAAGATAATTTCCAAAGGAATATATGAAGAAGGATTGCGACAGCAAGACTGATAAACAAGCAAGTGTTAATTAAACTATTATAAACTAAAAAAGTAATATATCATGATTATCGACACATTAGACAACTTGAAATGTTATGTTGGCATGAATCCTCTGTTTGCTGACGTGGTGAAATTCTTAGAAGAAAATGACTTGGCATCTCTTGAAGTAGGAAAACATGAGATTAAAGGCAAGGATTTGTTTGTCAATATTATAAACCAAAAAGGTAAGACGCCTGATGAAGCCGTGATGGAAACTCATCGAAAGATGTTGGACATCCAGATTCCTATTGATGGTGAGGAGACATACGGATATTTGCCATTAGAGGATATAACGGTAGAAGCAGAGTATAATGCGGAGAAGGATGTTACAAAATATCCAGACCAGCCAAGCAGTACATATGCTACTTGTCGCCCGGGTATGATGGCTATTTTCTTTCCACAAGATGGCCATACGCCATGTATTTCTACAGAAGAAACATTTAAGAAGGCCGTTTTTAAAGTAAAGGTATAGTCCTCAAATATCAATCTAAATGATGCATTGGTTGTTTAAACATAAACATTTAAATTGAAAAGTATTATGGTAAAAGAAACAACAGCAAAAGAGGCAAAAGCAAAGACAAATACGAAGAAGAAGTCTACACCTAAGAAATCTGCACAGAAGAAGGTGGTGGGTGGCGTTTCTGGAAAAAAGACGGACGTACCTCACCATATAGGTATTGTGCAGCGTGACCCATGGTTGGAGCCTTATGAGAATGCTATACGTGGTCGTCACGAACATGCAGAGTGGATGATAAAGCACTTGACAAATGATGGCAAAAATAAATTGTCGGAATTTGCAACGGGTTATTTGTATTATGGATTACATCGCACAGAGACAGGGGGCTGGGTTTTCCGTGAATGGGCCCCTAATGCTACAGACATATATTTGATAGGCGATTTTAATGATTGGAAAATAACAGATGAATATCGTCTGAGCAAAAGCACCAATGGCCAAGACTGGGAACTGGTATTACCAGAGAATGCGTTGAGTCATGGTGATTTGTATAAGATGTATGTGAAGTGGGATGGGGGAGAAGGAGAACGTATCCCAGCTTGGGTTCGTCGTGTAGTTCAAGATGAAAATACAAAAATATTTTCTGCTCAGGTGTGGGCTCCGCAAGTTGAATATAAGTGGAAAAAGAAAACGTTCAAGCCTACGGTAGATCCTTTGATGATTTATGAGTGCCACATAGGTATGGCCCAAGATGAGGAGAAAGTAGGAACTTATACGGAGTTTAGAGAGAAGATATTGCCTCGTATTATTAAGGCAGGATATAACTGTATACAGATTATGGCTGTGCAGGAACATCCTTATTATGGATCATTTGGATATCATGTAAGTAATTTCTTCGCTCCTTCAAGTCGATTCGGAACACCGGAGGAATTGAAAGCTCTTATTGATGAAGCACATAGTAATGGTTTGGCTGTTATTATGGATTTGGTTCATTCACATGCTGTGAAGAACGAAATTGAGGGATTGGGAAATTTGTGTGGTGACCCTTGTCAATACTTCTATCAGGGTGATCGAAGAGAACATAACCAATGGGATAGCCTCTGCTTTGATTATGGTAAGGATCAAGTAATGCATTTCTTGTTGTCTAATTGTAAATACTGGTTAGAGGAGTTCCATTTTGATGGTTTCCGTTTTGATGGAGTAACTTCTATGCTGTATTATAATCACGGACTAGGTGTAGATTTTGGAAACTATGGTGATTATTTTAACGGTGGACAAGATGACAATGCACTTTGTTATCTTGCATTAGCCAATAAATTGATACATGAAGTAAATAAGAATGCAATTACGATAGCTGAGGAAATGTCAGGAATGCCTGGACTTGCTGCCAAGTTTGAAGATGGAGGTTTAGGTTTTGATTACCGCTTAGCAATGGGACTGCCAGACTATTGGATAAAAATGATTAAAGAGAAGTCTGATGAGCAGTGGAATCCGCGCGATATATTCTGGGAAATGACCAATCGCCGTCAGGATGAGAAAACAATATCGTATGCCGAAAGTCATGACCAGGCATTGGTAGGTGATAAAACTATTATTTTCCGCTTGATTGACTCGGATATGTATTGGCACTTCAAGAAAGGAGACGAGAATGATACAGTGCGTCGAGGTATAGCCCTACATAAAATGATAAGATTGGTTACCGCCTCTACTATGGGAGGAGGCTATCTTAATTTTATGGGTAATGAGTGGGGACATCCAGAGTGGATAGATTTCCCAAGAGAGGGCAATGGCTGGAGTTGTAAGTATGCTCGTCGTCAATGGAATTTGGTGGATAATAAGGAACTGTGCTATCATTGGTTAGGTGATTTTGACAGAGAGATGATAAAAGTAATTCTTTCTGAGAAGAACTTTAATCTGACTCCTGTACAGGAGATTTGGATACATGAGGGAGACCAGGTGATGGCATTTATGCGTGGAGATGTTCTCTTTGTGTTCAACTTCTCGCCCACGCGTTCATACACTGATTATGGTTTCCTCGTTCCGCAGGGCGCATATAATGTCGTGTTAAACACAGATTCCAAGTCATTTGGTGGTTTTGGCTTTAGTGATGATAGTATAACTCATTTCACGAACTATGACACCATGTATGCTGCAGATAAAAAGGAATGGCTGAAATTATATATACCAGCACGTTCTGCTGTGGTTTTAAAAAAGAATTGAAGTATGCAAGAGAAACGTAAGGGAGGCACCGTTACATTACAGGTAACGTGTGCTGTCCTTTTTATATTATTTGTCGTAAGTTATGTTTTTCTCTTTCAGTGTGATGTCTTAGCCATGTCGCAGTACGCATGGTCTGATGGACAAAAGCATTATGAGAGAATAATAGGAACTGTGGTTATAACGGTTGTTTTAGTCGTAATAGCTGCCATAGTAAGAGTGCTCAATAGAAACACTTCCTATTTATATGCTCTTAATTATTACCCGTCATTATTGTTGTTAGGCTTGCTGACATCTGCGGAAATAAGTGAAGGCAGGGTTTTAACACCATGTAAAACAATAATTTGGGTTGCTTTCCTTTTTGTAATTTATGTGTGTTGCGTATGTAAATTAGGAAGCATAAAACATAACAGTACCGTGGACTCTTATAAAAACATATTTCGTCCATGGTGGATTAATCTGTTATTATTGTTTGGCGCCTTTTTCCTGGTCAATACAATAGGTAATACAAACCGTACGTTGCATACAAGGCTCTGTGTAGAGAGATTGTGTAAAGAGAATAGTTATAGTCAGGCATTATCTGTTGGCATTCCTCAACATGATGAAGATTCTTCTTTGGTGATGCTAAGAGCTATGGCTTTAGCAAACACATATAACAAAGACAGTGTGATTCAGTTAGGAGAAAAATTATTCTCTTATAATATCAAAGGCGGAAAATATTCTCTTTTCCCACAGAGGGACAAATCATGTGCATTCCTACTGGGTGATGGATACAATCTATGGCTGACATTAGGATTTGTTCCATACGACCAATCTGAGGATCCTGTGAAAATATTAAAAAGGCAGATAAAGAGAGAAAAGGAGCGTGTTGCGCTATATAATGACACAACTCTGACATCAGAAGACAGGGAAAAGTATAAGAAACCCAAGTGTAACAAAAGGTGCGTTGATTATTTACTATGTACTTATTTGTTGGATAAAAATCTTACTGAATTTATAAAATTATTGCCGCAGTATTATGTGTTAGACGAGCAGATGCCAAAGCATTATCGCGAAGCATGTGTCTTATATGCTAATTTAATGGGTAAACCGGTATATAAAGACGCATCGGTAGAGGCTGATTACAATGATTATCTTTCGCTTGTAAGGACAAACAAGGATAAGAGTAGGCGGCTTTCAGAAATAAGGGACAACTACTTCGGAACGTATTGGTATTACTATTATACGCATTGATTGTGATTGTATATGGCAAAAACGCAAATTAATAATAGAAGAAATATAGGAGTAGACTTACAAGAACCACGTAAGTATAATGTGGTGTTTCATAATGATGATGTTACACCAATGGGCTTTGTCGTAGATATACTTCGTAGGATATTTCAAAAGGATCCGCAAGAAGCTGAGAGATTAATGTTAAAAGTACACAATGAGGGACGAGCTGTTGTTGGAACTTATTCTCTAGATATAGCAGCTTCTAAAGCTAGTAAGGCAATACATATAGCCAAAGATAATAATTATCCATTGAATATTACTGTTGAACCTTCATAAGCAAATGGAGAAATATAATTTTGCAGAATACACAGAGCAGGCTGTAAATTATGCCATATATTGGGCAGAACAAAAAAGGATGGAGTTTATTACTCCGGAAATGATACTTATTGGTATAACTCTTCAGAAACCCTTTAACAATATAACAAAGGAACACTTTATTGACCCGTTGAAAATACGGGAAGATCTTAAGAAGTATACAGATGAAATAGATGTGGTCTCTTCTGATGAGGAGTATGTGCTGGATGGCTCTTTGCAGTTGCGTCAGATGCTTGACTTTGCTGAATCTGCTGCAAGATTTTCTGCAGAGCATACTATAACTATACCTCATATTATTAATGGTATATTAGAGTTGGATGAATCTAAAGCTAAATATATCTTGAATAAATATTTTGGCCAGAATAAATCTTACATAATATCATTATTTAATGAGGCTTATGATGAGCGAGTCTCAGATGCGAGTAGAGAAGTGGATAATTTGGATTGGTTAGATGATGATGACGACTCAGATGATATTTTTTCAACGCCAACTGAAGAGTGGCAGTCTCTTGTCGTTTGTTTGAATGATAAGATTAAATCTGTAAAATTAATAGGAAGGAGAAAAGAACTTGACAGAACAATACAAGTGTTGTGTAGAAAAGAGAAGAATAATCCCCTTCATATTGGTGAGTCTGGAGTCGGTAAAACGGCTTTGGTGTATGGATTGGTTGCTATGATAAATTCAGGAAATGTGCCGGAATCGTTGAGAAACAGTAAAATATACTCGATGGACCTTGGTACGTTAATAGCAGGTTCACAAATGCGTGGAGAGTTTGAGAAACGCATCAAGATGATAATAGAGGGGGTGAGTAAGTTGGAAAACGGTATTATCTATCTGGATGAAATACATAATTTGATAGGGGCAGGACAAATAGGGGATAGCGCCATGGATGCCTCTAGTATTCTTAAGCCATATCTTGATGATGGCAAGGTTCGTTTTATAGGAAGTACAACGTACCAAGATTACAATCGTTATATGTCAAAGAGTAAGGGCATAATAAGAAGATTTCAACAAATAGATATTCAAGAGCCATCAGTAGATGAAACGATAGATATAATAAAAGGGTTATTACCGGAATATGAGAAATATCATGGAGTAAAATATAAAGAAGATGCCATTAGGTATGCAGTAGAGAAAAGCAATTTGTATATTGCCGATCGTTTCTTACCAGACAAGGCTATTGATATTATAGATGAAGCCGGAGCATATAGAAAACTCCATCCGTTGTTGAAAAAAGATAACACGTTGAAATCAAAACGTTTCCAGTTTGTTGATGTTCAACTTATATCTGATGTGTTGGCAAATGTATGCAAGATAGACGCAAAGGTTCTTACTGATTCAAATAATGAACAGTTAGAAAAACTTGCGGACAGAATAGAGGAACAGATATATGGACAGAATGAGGCAGTAAAAAGTGTTGTCGAATTAATTCAAATGTCAAAGGCTGGTTTATTGGAAGATAATAAACCAATTGCAAGTCTGTTGTTCGTAGGTCCTACGGGCGTGGGAAAAACGGAGTTGTGTAATGTTCTTGCAAAAGAATTAGGTATAGGTATGGTTCGATTTGATATGAGCGAATATACAGAACGACATACCGTTGCTAAATTAATAGGTTCTCCAGCAGGATATGTGGGATATGAAGATGGAGGATTGTTGACTGACGCTATAAGAAAAACTCCTAATTGCGTACTCCTGCTTGATGAGATAGAAAAGGCACATCCTGATATATACAATATATTATTACAAGTAATGGATTATGCCAAGTTGACAGATAACAAGGGAAACAAGGCAGACTTTAAGAATGTGATACTTGTTATGACGAGTAATGCAGGTGCACAGTATGCCAGTCAGTCTGGCATGGGTTTTGCATCAAAAATATCACGTGGTGAAGCAATGCTCAATACAGTAAAGAAAACATTTAAGCCAGAGTTCTTGAACAGATTATCTGGGACTATCGCTTTCAATGATATGGATGAAAGGATGGCAAAGCTTATTCTGGAAAAGAAAATCCAGCAACTAGGAAAGCGTTTGGAAGAAAAGAATGTAGTATTGGAGCTTATGCCAAATGCGTGGGAATGGCTATTGAAGAAAGGCTTTACCAAACAGTATGGAGCGCGTGAAATAGATAGAACGATACAAAAATACCTGAATCCACTATTGATGCGTGAGATTTTGTTCGGTGACTTGAAAAATGGTGGAAAGGCATATGTGAATTTAGTTAATGACAAATTAAATATAGAATTAAATAAATAAACTAGATTATGGAGTATAGAGATTTTAATCGTGTTGTAAATGAAGTTGATAATTCATCTTCATGGGGTGTGCCGTCTTTGACGTTTTCATCGTTAATGCAAAAAGTCTATACATGGATGACTTTGGCATTGATTATTACAGGAGTAACTGCGTATGGAGTTGCAAGTTCACCCTCTATCCTTTCTTTGCTTTATGGTAATCAAATCGTGTTTTGGGGATTGATTATAGCAGAGTTTGCTTTGGTTTTTATGATTACGGGTATGCTTAATCGGATAAGCTTGACTACTGCTACATTGATGTTTGTTGCATATAGCGTTGTAAATGGTGCTGTATTATCTAGTATATTTTTGATATATACAATGAACAGTATCGGACAAGTGTTCTTTATAACAGCTGCGACATTTGGCGTTATGGCTTTTATTGGCTATACTACAAAAACAGATTTGACATCAATGGGAAAAATCCTTTTCATGGCATTGATTGGAATTATTATTGCAACTGTAGTTAATATTTTTGTTGGTTCTACAGGCTTGCAGACTGTTGTAAGTTACTTAGGTGTGTTGATATTTGTTGGCTTGACAGCATATGATTCTCAGAAAATAAAAAGAATGCTATATGACTATGAAGGTAATGATGAGGGCGGGCAGAAACTTGCTCTTGTTGGTGCTTTGACGCTATATCTTGATTTTATAAACCTCTTTATATATCTTCTGAGAATATTGGGCAGCAGGAGAGATTAGTATTTGTTACAAACCCCTTTGACTATAGAGCTATATATTCATAAGTGTTTTGTACACATGAAAGATATCTAATAAAATCTTCTTGCTTGATTACAATAGTTCCCCTGCAATCATTTGGATGAAATGAAAGGAGGGGAGCTTTTTTTATGTCCTCGTCAAGAAAGAGATGTACATGATGTTCTATGTCATTTATCAATCCAAATGGCGAAACGCTTCCTGGTTCCAGTCCTAAATATCTCATCATCCTTTCTGGTGAGGCAAAAGATAATTTGCCACATGATGGCAGTCCTTTTGACGTGAGTGAAGCTTTCAAACACTGTTCTAGATAATGAATGTCAAGTTCTTTGTCACAATGGAAGCATACAAGGTAATGCCTGTTCCCTTTGTGATTTCTGAAAAAGAGATTTTTGCAGTGCATGGAGCCGTCATTGTGCCACCATTGTTTTGCTTCCTCTATTGTCTTACCTTCTGGGTGATGGTAGCAAGTATAGGGAATGTTGTTATCGTTGAGGTAATCAAAAACTATGTCTTCTCTGTTTTTCATATTCGTTGAAACATATAGAGTTGAATACAATTACTTGCATTCAACTCTATATTGTGAATTTTAGTAAATAATGTTTATAATGTTACTCCGTTTTTGAAAATGGAAATCTCACTATAACCGTTAATTTCATTTCGAACCTTTTCTCCTGATGCGACAGCCAAGACTTTATCGATGAATTCTGGAACAAGTTGTTTCATAGTCTTGCCACCATCAACTAATTGGCCAGCATTAAAATCAATCCAGTTTGTCTTGCGTTGGTATAGGCTGCTGTTTGTGGATATCTTCATGGTTGGGACGAATGTTCCAAATGGAGTTCCACGTCCGGTCGTAAACAATACCATGTGACAACCCGCAGCAGCAAGTGCTGTAGCTGCAACTAAATCATTTCCAGGGGCAGACAAAAGGTTCAAACCAGTATTCTTCAGTCTGTCACCATATTCCAATACGCCGCTGACTGGTGCTCTACCGCATTTCTGTGTGCATCCCAAAGCTTTGTCTTCCAGCGTTGATATACCACCAGCTTTGTTTCCTGGTGACGGATTTTCTCCTACGGGTTCTCCATGAGATAAGAAATATTCTTTGAAGTTGTTTATTAGTGATACCGTTTGGTCAAATAATTCACGTGTTTCACAACGATCCATAAGAATAGTCTCTGCACCAAACATTTCTGGCACTTCTGTTAAAATTGATGTGCCACCTTGAGCAACGAGCCAATCTGAAAATTCTCCTTCCAGAGGATTGGCTGTAATGCCAGAGAATCCATCGGAACCACCACATTTTAAGCCTACACGCAATTTGGTGACAGGGACATCTACTCGTTTGTCCTCTTTTGCTATATTGTAGAGCTCACGCAAAACACGCATACATTCTTCTACTTCATCACCTTCTACTTTCTGGGTGACAATGAGTCGGATTCGTTCTTTGTCATAGTCTCCTAACATTGCCATAAAGTCATCTGGCTGGTTGTTCTCACATCCTAAAGATAGGACTAATACTGCACCTGCATTAGGATGAAGAGCTATGTCGCGTAAAATTTTTCTTGTTGACTCATGGTCTTCTGATAATTGTGAACAACCAAAATTGTGGTGCCATGCGTGAACTGCATCAATACCTTGGAGATTGGTTTCTTTCTCGAGACGTTTTGCAATTTCTTCAGCAATGCCATTTACACAACCGACTGTAGGTACAATCCAAATCTCATTTCGTACACCTACTTCTCCATTTTTTCTGACATATCCTTTGAAAGTCCTGTTCTCTACGGGGATATTCAACTTTTCATTAACGGGATTGTATGTATATTCTAATGTACCTGAAAGATTTGTTTTAAGATTGTTCTCGTTTACCCATTCTCCGGCTTTCAAGTCTTTGCGGGCATGTCCAATAGGATAACCATATTTAATAATGTTTTCTCCTTCTTTCTTGTCCTCAATAAGTACTTTGTGTCCGGCTGGTGTATCTTCTGCCAATGTAAGAGTCTTATTGTCAACAGTTATTGTGTCCCCTTTCTTCATAGGTTTCAGACAAACAATTACGCTGTCGGCAGGATTAATCTTTAAAAAGGTTTGTTCCATAGCGATTAGAGTTAATGAATATGTTTTGTATAGTTATAATTATAATCAGATTTGTGTGCGACGGTAGAAATCTACATTTTCTTTTGAGAGAATCTCAATAGGCATATAGTTAACAGGTGTGACATCCTTTTTTAATATTATGGCGCGAACTAATGCATCTATGCTGTAAAAGCCTTGTTGATATCCGTGTTGTGCAATTAAAAAAGAGATGCTGCCGTTGCGTACGCAATTTGCATTCTTCTCAACCATGTCATAACCCATTATCTGGACATTGCGTCTGTTGGTTTTCAAAAGGAAGTCGCCAACTAGATGCGCTTTAGAGTTTAATGTGATGCAATGATGTGTATCTGGGTGTTTCGAAAAATAACCTTCAAGTAGTTGATTATGGATTTTCTTCGTACTCAGGTAAGGAAGATCTAACACATGTATTTTTACATTAGGGAAGTGGTCTTTCATGTAATGGCGGAAACCGACTTCTCTGTTGTCTTGCTGCTTACTTGCCACGTTAACTCCATCAAGAGTCTGTTTCATAAGCATTATCTCTTTTTCGTCACGAGCTATCAACATTAACATCTTTGCTGCGAAATAGCCACTAGCAAAGGAGTCTTGTCCATAAAATGCCAATGGGCGGAGATCTGGCAAATATGAATCTAACATAATAAATGGAATATTCATTATATGCATTTGATCCGTAAACTGCCTTGTGTAATCCAATTTCGCTGGCACCATAACGACTCCGTCTGGTTTGGCTTCCAGGATCTTCTCATATTGCTCCTTGAAAGAACTGAGATTGTTGCGCTTATAATATTTAAATGTCACATGAACATGGAAATCCCGCCTTACTTCGCAACATTTCTTTTGTCCTTGTTCTACTTCTTCCCAATATGCTTCGCTTTCATGCTTTGGCATTAAGCAGTAGAAATCATATCTACGACTATTTGCCAAAGCACTTGCATAGGCATTAGGCTCGTACTTTAATTCCTTAAGTACGGCTTTGACTCGTTCAAGCGCTTTCTTTGACACGTTAGGCCTGTTGTGTAATACACGGTCCACAGTGCCTGCGGATACTTCTGCTTTTTTCGCTATATCCTTAATAGTAATGCGTTCTGTTGGCATATTTGATGTCCTTTTACCCTATGTCGTTAATAGCTATTTATACTTACAAAAGTAAGAAAAAAAAACAAATTGTGTGAATGCACAGTGTTGTTTTTTAGTAAATCCACAAAAAAAAATAGGATTTTCTTTGCCATACGAAATTTTATTACTATCTTTGTATTCAAATAGGTATATTATACACTGAGATAAATCAAATACTATTAATAACTTTAAATCACACAATCAACTATGGCAAAAGTGGTAACTTTGGGCGAAATTATGCTTCGTCTTTCTCCAAATGGTCAGGATCGTTTTATCCAGACTGATGTTTTTCGTATAATACCAGGTGGCGGTGAGGCAAATGTTGCAGTAAGCTGTGCGAATTATGGACACGATGCTTATCTGGTGACAAAGCTTCCGGCTCATGAGATAGGCCAGATAGCTGTAAACTCATTAAGAAGATATGGCGTAAACACAAAGTATATTGCTCGTGGTGGTGACCGTGTTGGTCTGTACTACTGTGAGACTGGTGCTTCTATGCGTCCTTCAAAGGTTATTTATGACCGTGCTCATTCAGCTATAGCAGAGGCTGATCCTTCAGATTTCGATTTTGATGCAATCATGGAAGGTGCAGACTGGTTCCACTGGTCTGGTATCACACCAGCTATTTCTGATAAGGCTGCAGAGTTGACTAAACTGGCTTGTCAGGCAGCAAAGCGTCACGGTGTGACAGTTTCTGTTGACCTGAACTTCCGTAAGAAGCTCTGGACTTCAGAGAAGGCTATCTCTATCATGCGTCCACTCATGGAGTATGTTGACGTATGTATCGGTAACGAGGAGGACGCAGAACTTTGTCTGGGCTTCAAGCCAGATGCAGACGTTGAGGGTGGTGAGACTAATGCTGCCGGATACGAAGGCATCTTCAAGCAGATGAAGGAGCAGTTCGGATTCAAGTATGTTGTTTCTACACTGCGTGAGTCTTTCTCTGCTACATTCAATGGCTGGAAGGCTCTCATCTATGATGGTAAGGAGTTCTATCAGTCTAAGCGCTATGAAATCAATCCAATCATTGACCGCGTAGGTGGTGGTGACTCATTCTCTGGTGGTTTGATTCACGGTCTTCTGACAAAGCCAACTCAGGGCGAGGCTCTTGAGTTCGCGGTTGCTGCTTCTGCGCTGAAGCACACTATTAACGGTGACTACAACTTGGTAGGTGTTTCTGAGGTAGAGTCACTTGCAGGTGGTAACGCAAATGGTCGTGTACAGAGATAATTAAATAAGAATGTGGGATGTAATAGTCTTTTGTGAAATTCATGAAAGACTATTACATCTTTTGGTTTGAATAAATTTAATAAAAGATATGGCAAAGTTTGATAAATTTCAGGTGATGGCAAAGATAGCTGCTGCACCTATGGTACCAGTTTTTTACAACAAAGATGTCGAGACTTGTAAAAAAGTCATAAAGGCTTGTTATGAAGGAGGTGTACGCGCTTTTGAGTTCACTAATCGTGGCGATTTTGCGCATGAGGTTTTTGGAGAGCTCTCTAAATGGGCTGTTAACGAGTGCCCAGAGTTGGCATTGGGTATAGGTTCTGTTGTAGATGCTCCTACAGCTTCTCTGTATATTCAGCTTGGTGCGAACTTCGTTGTCGGTCCGCTTTTCAATCCTGATATAGCAGTAGTTTGTAACCGTCGTTGCGTTACATATTGTCCTGGTTGCTTGACTCCATCTGAAATAGGAAAAGCACAGGAGGTTGGTTGCGACTTTACAAAGGTATTCCCTGGTGATGTTGTTGGACCAAATCTCATTAAGGGCTTGATGGCTCCAATGCCATGGTCAAAGATAATGGTAACCGGTGGCGTTGCACCAGAGGAGGAAAATCTGAAAGGATGGTTCAAGGCTGGTGTGTTCTGTGTTGGAATGGGCTCAAAACTGTTCCCTAAAGACAAAATACAGGCTGGCGATTGGAAATATATTACAGATAAGTGTAAGGAAGCACTGGGTTATTGTGCTGCAGCAAAAGCATAAATATTACGATTATAGAAACTCCACAAGTTTATATATACTCTTGTGGAGTTTTTTTGTCTTATCTCTGTTTTGCTTGTCTTGTAACAGGCAGAGGGAGGTAGATGAAAATCATGTTCTTGAAAATGAGATTGTTGGGATGAGAAAGGGCCAAATGCATGCGGACAATCTCAGTTTTTATGTGCATAAGCATAAAGCAGAAGAAATTATAGGCAATGGTATAGATATTGATTCAAAGATACCTGATGATTTTCTGAAGCAAATATGTGAATACAATCTTGTTTATGTAGATTACCTGATTCAAACAGGACATAGAGCGATGGCATGTGAGGTGATGGATAGTGTGCTTCACAAATCATCTCGTTTTTTCAGCAATGACACTCTGCTATGGCTTGACTATTTATGTCATTACGGGAATGTAAATTACAGGCCATACCAGATAAAGGAAAATAGAGAGAGAATACTGTATGGATATGATTGTTTGGTGCAGTGTTATATCCTTTCAACTCGTTGGAACTACAGTAAATACAGAGGAGTCTCTATGAGACTGATAAGCAAATATTTGTTGAATGATAGCATACACTCTATAATTAAAGAAACAGACCCTTCGTCATTAAGATATATAAATGAAGAAGGAGTACCCGATAACTTGTTAGCGGGAAATATAGCAGAGAGAGCATTGTGTGAATTTTTATATCTAAATGAGCCATATCAAACTGCAGAATCGTGGCAAACTTTGGCACTGTGTTTCTTTTCTATTGATAATCCGGAAAAGTCTGTGGAATGTTTGCACAATGCATTAGCAAACCCTTCAATTGATTCTTTTCCAGCACTAAAGGCAAATATATGTCAGCAGATGTCAATGTCATATGCATCTTTGAATAATATGGTTCAAAGTGACTATTACCGCAATATCTTTTTAGATATTCAAGACAGCATAAGGCAAGATAGGCAAATAGAAGCTCGTATTGTTGAATTAAAAGCATCAACCAAACATATTTGGTATAGTGTCATTGTTGCAGGTGTTATTCTTTTTTTGCTTGGAGTTTTAGTCTTCGTATTGTTCTTGCTGCGCAGAAAAAGATTGGGAATGATACTTAATAGCGAAGAGTCAGAAGAATTAGAGGAAGAATATCAGATGTTAAATCTGCAATATACAGATGCCATTCGTGCTTCAATAAATCAGAGGGCGCGAATATCATTTGTAACAGATATGTTGCCATTGATAGAACGTTTGAATAATGCAACAAAAAAGAAACAATGGGAATATTCATACGAGTTGATAAATAAAATCATAGAAAGGAATGACAAATTAACCCAATGGGTAAAGTTACAACAAGGGAAGGTGTCTCCTAAGATTTCGATATTTAATCTGAATACATTATTTGAATTACTTAGGCAAAGAAAAGAAAACCTGAAGAAGAAAAACATAGATTTGGAAGTGCCAGATACAGAAGTAAGTGTAAAGGCAGATTCTATATTAACTATGTTTATATTAAACACGCTTGTTGACAATGCTGAAAAAGCCATAGATTCTGAGAATGGTAAGATATTAGTCGGATGTCATGTAAATGCCGATGATAAATATGTTGAGATAACCATAGAAGATAACGGAAAAGGCATGACACAAAGTCAGGTGGAACATCTCTTTGATCATAAACCGATAAACGAGGTAGCTCAATTGAATACCAAGTCGCATGGATTTGGCTTGCAAAACTGTCGTGATATAATAGAGAAATATAAGAAGATGTCCTCATTGTACTCAATATGTACGATTTGGGCAAAATCAACAATAAAAAAAGGGACGACAATAGGTTTTAGGTTGCCTCTTGTTTTGAGAATGATAATATGTATGGTTGTATTATCATTGAATATACATGCAGGGCTTACTCCTGTCCGGCAAACAGATAGAATTGCAGATAGTTTATACAAATACAACTCATTAAAAGAATATGATAAATCGCAAGTGTTCGCAGATTCTTGTATAGTATTGTTGAATGAAGGGGAATGTAAAGACAGCACGGTTTTATTGTCTATATATAATGAGATTGCAATATCGGCATTAGCTACACACAATTGGAACCGATATTTCTTATATAATTATAGATACATTACGTTATATCAAGAATATACGCGAGATAATTCTCTGCCGTCGTTTGTAGAACAATTAGAGAAAAATAAAAATATAGCTAATATAGCTATGTTGCTAAGCGTATTATTAATCCTGTCATTTATCCCTGTGTTATGGTTCGTATATTTACGCCATATTGTAAAAGGAAAAAGAGACTTAAGGCAGAGACTGGCAGAACAACGTGAAAAGATAAACATATTAAGACATAAATATGAATATGTGCATTTATATAATAATATAACAGATAATCAGCTCTCCACAATAAAACATGAGACAATGTATTTCCCTTCCAGAATTAACCAGATGCTAAGCAAGGAAGAAAATACAGAAGACATTAATGATGTGGTATCTTATTATCGTGACTTATACTTCTTGTTGCTTCAACAGATAAACACAAAAAACACGAGCACGACGCTATATCCTGTAAAACAGCAAGAAATAAGAGAATTTGTGAATGTTAATGACGATACATCAACAACTGTGGTAAATGGAGAGCTTATCTCATTCCTGTTTGTGAAACTTCGTAAGCACAATGGCGGTAAATCTCCGGTATATACCATACATTCCATGACAACGTCCCATAAACAATATTATGTGGTATCTGCAGCTTTGCCAAACTTTGATAAACCGCTTTCAAGCGTATCGACATTGTTCTCTACGGATACATCAGATATGGATTTCCTTGTTATGCGACAGATATTGCGAGAAACAGCAGAGTCATCTCGGCATTATGAATGTGGTATCGGTGCGGAAATAATAGAGGGTGTTGTAAATATAAAAATGACTCTCCCCCAAATATAGTTTCTATAGAAAAAGTGATACAATGATATTAAAAACGTTATCCATATTAAATTATAAAAACATAGAAGGAACAGACTTAGAGTTTTCTCCTAATATAAATTGTTTGTTAGGTGATAATGGAGAAGGTAAGACAAATCTGCTTGACGCTATATACTTTCTGAGTTTTACTCATTCTATGATATCTAATATAGATTCGCAAATGATACGTCATGATGCTGATTTCTTTATGTTAAAGGGTAAGTATCTGGATGACTCAAACAATATGGAGGAGGTCATAAGTGTCAGTATGAAGCGTGGCTCCAAAAAGATATTTCGTAGAAATGACAAGGCATATAAACGGATAGCTGAACACATTGGTCTTATTCCGGTAATAACTGTCTCTCCTGATGATATAATGCTGATAAATGGTGGAAGTGAGGAGCGACGGAAATTACTTGATATAATAATATCCCAATATGACAATACTTATATAACTCATCTTTTGCAATATAATAAGGCTTTAAAACAAAGAAATGCGTTGTTGAAGATGGATGACACACCAGATGAAACATTATTTCTTTTGTGGGAAGAGGCTATGGCAAATCATGGGGAGGAAGTGTATAAGAGACGTCGTGATTTTATAGAAAGATTCACACCTCTGTTTAATGATATATACTCAATGATAAGTGAAGATAAGGAAAGTGTATCACTGAATTATATTTCACATTGTCAAAGAGGACCGCTGTTAAACACAATTACTCAAGATAGATATAAAGACTTAGCAGTGGGCTATTCTCTACATGGCATACACAGAGATGATATAGAGATGTCGATGGGAAATTTTCCCATGAGACGTGAAGGAAGCCAGGGGCAAAACAAAACCTATGTGATAGCATTGAAACTAGCACAATATGTTTTCTTGCGTCAGATGATAAAGACTACACCCCCATTGTTGCTTCTTGACGATATCTTTGATAAATTGGATAAGGGACGTGTAGAAAAAATAATAGAAATAGTGAATGGTGAAGGATTTGGCCAGATATTCATAACTGACACGAATAGAGAACATTTGGATAAGGTCCTGGCTAGTTCAAAAACTGACTATAAAATATTTAATGTAAAAAGAGGAGAGTTCTATGTTCAAACAGCAACCTCGTGATATTGCAGATTTACTGAGAGTATATATAAGGAAGAACGGATTAGAGACGCCTCTGTTACAACGAAGACTGATAGAGGCTTGGGATGAGGTTGTAGGTAGTGTGATAGCTGCATATACAGAAGAAAAAAGCATACGCAACCAAACCTTATGGGTTAAGATATCCAGTCCGGCAGCGCGTTCTGAACTGCAAATGAGACGAACAAAACTTATATTGGATTTGAATAATAAAGTAGGAGCGAATGTGATTACAGAGATAAAAATATACTGAAAAAACTATCAAGTCATATAACAAATACACGCTTGCAGAAGTTTTTTCTGTCATTTGCGCGTATAACAAGCTTGAAGTTAGATAAAATTCTGTATAACGCAATGATGGCAGATTTCTTTTCTTTTATTTTCAATATTCTTGGATGGAATTTCTAAAAGTAGTAACTTTGCATTGTGATTTTATTTAAGACAAACAATTAAAAGAAAGGATAAGAACTATGAGTACAGAAAAGAAATTACATGTTGAGACACTTGCACTTCACGTAGGACAAGAGACAGCCGACCCAACAACGGATTCTCGTGCAGTACCTATATATCAGACCACATCGTATGTATTCCATAACTCACAGCATGCGGCAGACCGATTCGGCTTGCGTGATGCTGGTAATATATACGGTCGTCTGACAAATTCAACACAGGGCGTGTTTGAAGACCGAGTTGCAGCTCTTGAAGGTGGCGTGGCAGGTTTGGCAGTAGCTTCTGGTGCAGCTGCTATTACATATGCACTGCAAAATATTGCAACGGCAGGAGACCATATCGTTGCAGCAGACAATTTGTATGGTGGCTCCTACAATTTGATAACCCATACATTGGCTACACAAGGTATAAGCAATACAATCATAAATGTGAATGACCTTGAGGCTCTGGAGAAAGCCATTCAGCCAAATACAAAGGTAATATACGCTGAGACATTTGGTAACCCTAACTCGGACGTGACCAATCTTGAGGCAATAGCAGAGGTGGCACACAGGCATAACATCGTATTTATTGTAGACAATACATTTGCTCCAATACTCATTCGTCCTCTCGAGCACGGTGCAGATATCGTGGTTCATTCTGCTACCAAGTTCATCGGCGGTCACGGTTCAAGCCTTGGTGGAGTAATCGTTGACGGTGGTAAGTTTGACTGGAAGGCTAATGCAGACAAGTATCCTACAATCGCAAAGCCAGATCCGTCATATCATGGTGCTGTCTTCGCAGATGTAGCAGGTGCAGCGGCATTCGTTACACGTATCAGAGCGGTCATCCTGCGTGATACCGGTGCAACAATCTCTCCATTCAATGCGTGGATATTGTTACAGGGCGTTGAGACCTTGCCTTTGAGAATAGAGCGTCATGTAGAGAATGCACTGAAGGTCGTGGACTTCTTGGCAAAGCATCCAAAAGTAAAGAGCGTATCAACCCCACCGATGCCTTAGCTTATGGAAAATGATCT